>Ga0207671_10000751_pt1 | contig 41156 bp, 34 predicted proteins | sample KBSC24metaG_FD_184352 | JGI IMG/M metagenome (GOLD analysis project Ga0207671, IMG submission 184352) | Corn rhizosphere microbial communities from Kellogg Biological Station, Michigan, USA - KBS C2-4 metaG (SPAdes) (version 2) | ecosystem: Host-associated > Plants > Roots > Rhizosphere > Soil...
GCTCCGAACCCGAACCCGAACCCGCCCCGAACCCGAACCCGCCCCGAACCGAACCCGGCGCCGAACCCGCCGCGACCCGACCCAGCACCGCACCGGCGCCAGACCTAGCACCACACCGCACACCGCAGAGGACTGACGAACCCCATGACCACCACCACCCTGGATCCGGGCTCCAGCCTGTTCTTCAAGCTGACCATCGACGGCCAGGACCTCGGCCTGTTCAACCAGTGCGAGGGCCTGTCCGCCGAGGTGGAGGTCTACCAGCACAAGGAGGGCGGCAACAACGGTTACACCACCTTCCTGCCCGGCCGCGTCAGCCACGGCAACATCACCCTGACCCGTCCGCTGACCCCGGACAGCAGCAAGATCGCGGCCTGGATCTCCTCGATCGCGACCGGCATCCAGCGCCCGACGGCGCAGATCGCCGCCCTGCGCGCGAACGGCACGCTGGTCGTGCAGTGGGGCCTGCTGGACGTGCTGCCCGTCAGCTGGAGCGGGCCGACGCTGGATCCGACCAGCAACACCGTGGCCACCGAGCGGCTGGTCATCGCCCACCACGGCTTCACCGAATCGGGAGCGTGATCCGCCATGTCCGTGCAGCCCGGAGTCAGCCTGGTCAAGGCCTCGCTCACGATCAAGGAACCGCCCATCGGCCCCGCGTTGGAGCCCGGCGGGACGATGCGGGAGATCAACTTCCAGTTCAACCCGGAGACGCTGACGCTGGCCAAGAGCGCCAACTGGAGCAACACCCCTCTTCCGTTCTTCAAGTACGTCAGCATCCCCAGCTTCGGGGGAGCGGACCCTTACACCCTCTCCTTCCAGCTCTTCCTCGACTCCTCGATGACCCCGGCCGGCACCAAGGTGCAGGACGACGTCGAAGCCCTCCTCAAGTGCTGCGAGGTCACCGACCAGTCGATCGCCGCGTTCCAGCCCTCCACGCCGTGGGTCTTCTTCCAGTGGGGCAGCTTCTCGACCGTCAGTTTCAACGCATATGTCCAGAACATCTCTGCCAACTACACGTACTTCGACCCCTCCGGAGTTCCCCTGCGGGCCACCTGTGATCTGACGATCACTCAGATCCCCGGCCTCACCCTCGGCCAGAACCCGACCTCCGGCGCCCTGTCCGCGCACCGCTCCCACCGCGTGCGCTCCGGCGACACCCTGCAGTCCATGGCCTGGTCCGAGTACGGCGACGCGACCGCCTGGCGCACCATCGCCGAGGCCAACGACATCGACGACCCGATGCGCCTGACGCCCGGCGCCGAACTCCTCATCCCGGCCCCCGACCAGGTCCGGAGGTGACCTCGTGACGTTCGGCTCCTTCTCCTCGGTCCCCAAGGTCCAGATCGGCAGCGCCCTGACCCCGCTGCTGAAGGCCTCCCTGCACTCCTGCTGGGTCGAGTCGACCCTCAACGTGCCCTCCACGTTCCACGTCGCGTTCAAGGACAAGACCCGCCTGCTGACCACCGTCAACCCGCAGCTGAGGATCGGCGCGCGGGTCACGATCTTCGCGGTGGCCGGCCTCATCGGCGAGGACCAGCCGCTGATCACCGGCCAGATCACCGGGATCGAGGCGGACTACTCCGGCGGCGAGTTCTACACCGTGATCCGCGGCATGGACAACGCCTTCAAGCTGCTGCGCAAGCGGCGCGTGGCGCTGTACAAGAACATGTCCGCCTCGGACATCGTCCGGCAGATCGCCGCCGAGCACGGCTGCCTGATCGGCAAGATCGAGTCCACCCCGCACCCGCCGCCGGACTCCCAGACCTCCCAGCCGAACATCGACGACTGGACCTTCATCCAGGGCCTGGCCGAGCGCGCCGGCAAGGTCGTGTACTTCGACAACCTGGGGCTGCTGCACTTCCGCTCCCCGGTCAAGGCCGTGCCGCTGACCGGCGTCAGCGCCGACAAGAGCCCGTACGTGCTCGAGTTCGGCGCCAACACCCTGCGCTGCCGCTCCGGCTTCACCGCCGCCGACCAGGTCTCCAAGGTCACCTCGCGGGGCTGGAACATGGTCACCAAGCAGACCCTGGTCGGCCGCGCCGCGGCCATGACGAACCCCGACGTGCTGGCCGGCCTGACCCCCGCGGCCGTGGCCACGCCGTTCGGCGGCGGCACCCTGGTCGAGACCGGCACCCCGTACGTCAGCCAGACCGAGGCCGACTCCGCCGCCGAATCGCTGGCCACCGACGTGACCTCGTCCTTCGCCGAGCTCGAAGTCGCCGTGCGCGGCACCCCGCAGCTGCTGCCCGACAAGTCCGTCACCCTGAGCAAGGCCGGCAAGCCCTTCGACGGCGCCTACACCGTCACCGGCGTCCGGCACCTGTTCGAGCACGGCACCTACGAGACCTATGTGTCGATGACCGGCCGTCAGTTCCGCTCCCTGTACGGCCTGGCCTCCGGCGGCGCCGGCGGGGCGGGCGGCTCCGGAGGGCCGGGCGGCACCGGCCACCGGATCAGCGGCGTGGTCAGCGCGGTCGTCACCGACATCCACGACCCGTTGCGCATGGGCCGGGTCAAGCTCCGCTTCCCCTGGCTCGACGACGACTACGTCAGCGACTGGGCCCGCACCGTCCAGCACGGCGGCGTGAGCGTGCTCGGCGGCCTGGAGCACGGCGGCGGCTCCGGCCACATCCCGGCCGGCTCCCCGGGTTCCGGCGGCTTCATCGGCTACGCCGTCAACGACGAGGTCCTGGTCACCTTCGACCGCGGCGACTTCGACCAGCCCTATGTCCTCGGCGGCCTGTACAACGGCGTGAACAAGCCGACCAAGCTCAGCGTGGACAACCTGGTCTCCAAGGACGGCATCCCCAACGTGCTGGCCGTGTCCTCCCGCCGCGGCAACCGGCTGGAGCTGCTCGACGACGAGCTCGCCATGAAGGCCGGTGTCAAGCTGCTGACGAGCGATGAGACCCAGAGCATCGACTTGAACAAGGTGGACAAGAGGACGACCGTCAAGAACACCGCCGGCGGGATCACCGTCGAGAGCCTGTCCCCGGCCGGCGGCGTGACGCTGCGCAGCGCCGACGCCACCATCACCCTGTCGCCGGACGGCGCCGTGAGCATCGACGGCGCGACCAACGTCAGCATCACCGCCGGAGTGCTGATGAGCCTGAAATCCGCCGTCATGAACATCGCCTCCGCGGTGACCTCCATCGAGTCCGAGGAGGTCAACTTCACCGGCGCCTCGGTGTCCGTCGAGGCCGCCGAGATCACGCTGACCGGCAACGTCGCCATCGTCGGCGAGGGCACGCTGAACGGCGTGCAGCTTGTCTGAGACGAGGGGGCCGATGCCGAAGAGCCGGCCCGGGAAGGGCCTGATCCGCCATGGGTGAGCGTTTCGTCGGCTCCGGCTGGGGCTTCCCGCTGCGCGTGGACGCCGGCGGCCGCATCGGCCTGGTCTCGCACGACCAGGAGATCGAGGAGGCCATGCGCCTGGTCCTGGCCACCGCCCCCGGGGAGCGCCCGATGCGCCCGGAGTTCGGCTGCGCCGTCCACGACCTGGTGTTCGCCCCGGTCAACGACAAGACCGTGGGCCGCATCCAGCACGAGGTGCGCGCCAGCCTGGACCGCTGGGAGCCGCGCATCTCGGTGACCGGCGTGGAGGTCAGCGTGGACCCCGACCGCCCCACCGTCCTGTACATCGACGTGCACTACCAGCTGCGCGGCACCAACAACCCGCGGTCCCTGGTCTTCCCCTTCTACGTCATCCCCGACCACGAAGGCCCCGACACCGCGCCAGCGACAGATACGGAAGCAGCCTGACATGGCTTTGCCCTCGCCGAACCTCGACGACCGCCGGTTCCAGCAGTTCGTGGACGACGCCAAGCGGTACGTCCAACAGCGCTGCCCGGAGTGGACGGACCACAACGTCTCCGACCCCGGCGTGACGCTGATCGAGGCCGTGGCCTACATGGCCGACCAGCTGGTCTACCGGCTCAACCGGGTCCCGGACAAGAACTACCTGGCGTTCCTGGACCTGCTGGGCATCAACCGGTTCCCGCCGGCCCCGGCGCGCGCCGACGTCACCTTCCGCCTGTCGGCGCCGCAGCCGAACACCGTGCTCGTTCCGGTCGGCTCGCAGATCGCGACCCTGCGGACCGAGTCCGAGGAGGCGCTGGTCTTCAGCTCCGCCGAGCCGCTGCGGATCGTGCCGTGCTCGCTGACCGCGGTGGTGGTGCAGAACAACGGCGCGAGCCCCACCGACCGCACCGTGGACGTGTTCGACGGCAAGGACGTGCCGGCGTTCTCCCCGGCGCCGCAGCCCGGCGACGCGCTGTACTTCGGCCTGTCCGCGCCGGTGCCCTCGTGCCTGGCGGTGCTGCGGCTGAGCAGCCAGGTCGACGGTGTCGGCGTGGATCCGCGCCAGCCGCCGCTGGTCTGGGAGGCCTGGACCGCCGACGGCTGGGTGGCCTGCGAGGTCGACGCCGACGACACCGGCGGCCTGAACCGGCCCGGCGACGTCGCTCTGCACGTCACGCCGCGCCACATCGTCTCGCGGCTGGCCGGGGTCGAGGCGGCCTGGCTGCGCTGCCGGGTCCTGGAACCGCGCGCGTCGCAGCCGTTCTACGCCGTGAGCCCGAGCCTGCGCGGTGCCGCCGCACGGACCATGGGAGGCACGGTCCGGGCCCTGCACGCCGAAGCCGTCCGCGACGAAGACCTCGGCGAATCCTCCGGCGTCGCCGGGCAGCGCTTCTACCTGGCCCGCACGCCGGTCGCCGTGGACGACCCGATGCTCCAGCTCGACACCACCGACACCTCCGGGGGTGAGGGCTGGCAGCGCTGGGAGATGGTCGACACCTTCGCCGGCTCCGGCCCCGACGACCGGCACTTCCAGCTCGACCCGGTGACCGGCGAGATCGCCTTCGGCCCGGCGCTGCGGCTGCCGGACGGCAGCGTGCAGCAGTACGGCGCGGTCCCGCTCAAGGGCGTGCGGATCCGGGCCACCGCTTACCGGATCGGCGGCGGCCGGGCCGGCAATGTCGCCCGCGGCGCGCTCAGCGTCCTGCGAACCTCGATCCCGTACGTCTCGCAGGTGGAGAACCGGGAAGCCGCGCGCGGCGGCGTGGACGGCGAGTCGGTGGCCGAGGCGAAGGTCCGCGCGCCGATCTCGCTGCGGGCCCAGGACCGCGCGGTCACCGTCCGGGACTACGAAGAGCTCACCCGCCGCGCCGCTCCCGAGGCCGCGCGCATCCACTGTCTGCCGGTCGACGAGCAGACGAAGCTCAACGGCAAGGAGGCCGGAGTCGGCGCGGTGCGGCTGCTCGTGGTCCCGCAGGCCGTGGCCGACGTCGGCGGCTTCCTGCGCTTCGAGCAGCTGGTCCCGGGCGATGAGCTGCTCAGCCGCATCGCCGCCTACCTGGACGACCGGCGCCCGATCGGCACGCGCCTGGCCGTGGGACCGCCGTACTACCAAGGCGTCACCGCCGCCGTGACCCTGCACGCGTTCCGCGGAGCCGAGACCGACCTGGTCCGCACCGGTGCCGTCAACGCTCTGTATTCCTACCTCGACCCGCTGACCGGCGGCCCGACCGGGCAGGGCTGGCCGTTCGGCCGCGCGGTCCACTCCGGCGAGCTGTACGCGGTGCTGCAGCGGGTCCCGGGCGTGGAGATGGTCGACGAGGTGCGCCTGCACCCGGCCGACCCGCTGACCGGCAAGCGCGGCGACGCCGCCGAGCGGATCGAGCTGGACCCCTCCGCGCTGGTGTTCTCCTACGACCACCGCGTGAAGGTGGTCGGCGGATGAGGGGCGCGGTCGACGGGCTCGGCAGCCCCTTCCCGCTCGGCGAGCAGCTGCCGAGCGTCTACGCGGACGACGAGTTCGCGCAGCGCTTCGTCGGCGGCCTGGACGACCTGTTCGCGCCGCTGCTGTCGGTGCTGGACAACTTCCCGGCCTACCTGCGGCCCGAGCTCGCGCCCTCGGACTTCGTGGCCTGGCTCGGCGGCTGGGTCGGCGCCGAGCTGTCCGGGGACGAGTCCGACCCCGGCCTGCGCGCGGCCGTGGCCGGCGCGGCCGGGCTGCACCGCTATCGCGGGACCGTGCACGGCCTGGCCGAGGCCGTCCGGCTCGGGTTCGGCATCGAGCCGCGGATCCATGAGAGCGGCGGCATGGCCTGGTCGGCGCGCCCTCTGGGGCCGCTGCCCGGAGAGCCGGAGCCGCGCCTGGAGGTCCGGCTCACCGCCGAGCAGGCCCGCTCTGTCGATCTGGCCCGGCTGCAGGCGCTGGTCGCCGCGGTCCGGCCGGCGCACGTCCCGTACTCCGTCGTCGTCGAAGAATCCTGAAAGGTAGCGGTACGCGCCGATGTCCACCGATCTCAGTGAGCTGACCTGCCCCGACTGCGGTGCGCGCGAGCAGCGGGAATCCTTCTGCGACAGCTGCGGTACGGCGTTGAGCCGGGTCGAGCCGGAGGAAACCGCCGCACCGGTCGAGACCGTCGAGCTCGAGGAGGCTGTCGCGGTTGTCGCCGCTGTCGCGGCCACCGTGCCGGCCGACGATGCCGAGCGAGCCCGGGCCCTGCTGGTCCCGGTCGCCGACCAGACCTTCCCCGCCGACCTGATCGCCCCGGTCCTCCCCGGCAAACCCGATCCCCAGGCCCCGCAGCGGAAGAACCCCGACCAGCTCGAAGCCCTCGACGCAGGCATCGAATGTCAGTGGTGCGCCACTCGCAACCCTCCGGAGCGCCACTTCTGCCGGCGCTGCGGCCAGCGCCTGGCGTACGCGCCGGTGGAAGCACGACGTCCCTCCTGGTGGCGACGCCTCATCTTCTTCTGGCGCAACCGGCCCCTGCCCTTCGCCGGCCAGCGGCCGCGGCTGCGGCGCGGTCCGGGCTCGGTGATCCGGGTCGTGGTGTGGGGCGCGGTCGTGGTCGTGCTGGTCGTCGTCGTGGTCCAGGAGTACAAACCGGCCTCCACGAACGTCCGGGACCACTTCGCCAAGCCCAACGAGGTCTCGAACTGGACCGTCGAGGGCTCGCACCAGGACCCGAACCACCAGGCCAAGCTGCTGCACGACACCTACTACGACACGTGGTGGGGCAGCGGTTACTCGCCGCAGAACACGAACGGCACGAGCCTGACGATCACCTTCACCCAGCCGGCGAACCTGCTGGACATGGGCATCACGCCGGGCGCCGGCACCGCCGCGGACACCTTCGGCACGCAGGGCGCGCCGGAGACGATCGACGCCGAACTCATCCCGATCCCGGGCAAGGGTGCGCCGATCAAGAAGACGATCACCGTCGACGACCAGCCCGGCTTCCAGAAGTTCGAGCTGCGCGGCGACGACATCCGCCAGGTGGTGCTGACCATCACCTCCTCCTACCCGCCCACCGCCGACAACCCGGGCAAGGCCGTGGAGACGGCCGTGTCAGAGGTGGAGTTCTACACGCGCCACTGACGATCGTGCCGCACGGGGCCGCGAACCGGCCCCGGAAGCGTCAACCTCATCATGCTCAGCGTTCGGTGACCGGCCGCTGACATCGCCCTCGCCTGGCGGTTTTCGATCAAGGAGCGGATTCCGCCGTCCCCGTTCCCGTGGTTTTCCGTTGAGGTACGTTGGTTTCCCCCACGATCCCGTGATGTCCTTCTCGAGGCGGCAGCCGCCGCTCCGGCCTCCCGACCCGGGCCGGCGAGGTGAGGGGGACAGTCTCGTGCGACGTGTCCAGACCGTGGTGATGGCCGCCGATCCGGTGCTGCGCGCCGGCATCGTCAATCTGCTCGACCACCGCAGCGAGATCGAGCTGCTGGCCGAGGACGGCCCGGGCCGCGACCCGCTGATCCTGATGTGCGCCGACGACGCCGGCGAGCTGCTGGCCGGCGGACCCCAGCCCGCGCCGAAGCCGGCGTACACCGTCCTGGTGGTGAGCCGGATGAACAAGGCGCAGCTGCTGGAGGTCGTGGAACTCGGCGTGACCGCCGTCGTGTGGCGCCGCGAGGCGACCGCCGACCGCCTGGTGCGCGCCGTCCAACTGGTCGACAAGGGCGCCGGCGACCTGCCTGCGGACCTGCTCGGCGGGCTGCTCGGCGAGGTCGGCCGGGCCCGCCGCGCCCGCGGCACCGCGACCGAGGCGCTGCCGATGGGGCTGTCCAGCCGGGAGGTGGACGTCATCCGCCTGGTGTCCGAGGGCATGGAGACCAAGGAGATAGCGGCCAAGCTCTGCTATTCGGAGCGCACCATCAAAGGCGTGCTGCACGACGTCATGACCCGCCTGGAGCTCCGCAACCGGGCGCACGTCGTCGCGCACGCGGCCCGCGAGGGCTACCTGCGCTGGACCTGAGGGCGCCGCGGGCTGCCCGTCCGGGCACCGCGCACTGCCCGCCATGCCGTCCCGGCGCACCTGGCAGGCGGGCCGGGACGCCTCTGATGATGAGGTGGGCCAGGGCCGAGGCCGGCCGGGGCCGCCGGCGGCAGCGAGTGGAAGAGAACCGAAAGTGATCCCCGAAATCGACGAGGCGCTGCGCAGCCTGCTGCGATCGTCCCTGCCGGACAAGGGCGTGGAGATCGCCTTCGACGCGCCGACCCGCGACTGGGCCGCGCGCCGGAACACGCCCACGGTCGACGCCTACCTCTACGACATCCGCGAAGACCTCACCCGGCGCCAGCGCGGCATCGTGGCGACCCGGGACGAGCAGGGCATCGTCGTGCGCCGCCGCCAGCCCCCGCGCTACTTCCGGCTCTCCTACCTGGTGACCGCCTGGACCAAGCGCGCGGAGGACGAACACCGGCTGCTGGCCGTGGTGCTCGGCTGCCTGCTCGGGCAGGACTCGCTGCCGCTGGCGGAGGGCTCGGGGCAGCTGGCGGCGCTGGGACTGCAGATCCCGATGACGGCGGCGGTCCCACCGGTGGAGACCCGGTCCCTGGCCGACATCTGGTCGGCACTCGGCGGCGACCTCAAGCCCTCGCTGGACCTGGTGATCGTCGCGCCGTATCCGGTGGGGCCCGAGTTCCCGATCGGGCCGGCGGTCACCGAGGGCGCGGGGCTGCGGGCGCACCGGCTCGACGAGCCGGAGGCCGAGGCGCCGTTGCGGTTGCGCCGGTACGGGACGATCGAGCGGTGACCGACGGCAGTGGTGCCGCGGATGGGGTGATGACCGGCGGTGGCGATGCGGCGGTGACCGGCGGTGGCCTTGTCGGCGATGCGGCGGTGACCGCCGGCAGCCATGTCGGCGACGCAGCTGCCGCCCGGCGGTGTCTGGAGCTGCTCGCGGAGCGGGTGGAGGGCCTGATCGAGGACCGGGCCGGAAGGATGCTGGTTCCGGCCGGCGAGTGGCCGCGGCTGGTCGCGTTGGCCGAGACGTTCGGGCTCAGCGAGTTCGACGTGGCGGTGCTGGTCCTGGCTTCGGCGCCCGATCTGGATCGCGTGTTCGAGTCCTGTTACGGGTACTTGAACGATGATGTGAGCCAGCGGCGCGCGACGGTCCGTCTCGTACTTGAACTGTGCGGATACGACCCGTGGGATCGGCTCGCGAGAGCTCGGTTCGTGGCCGGCGCGCCGTTGATCGACGGCGGGTTGGTGGAGATCGGGGACGGCGATCGGCCGTTGTTGTCGCGGTCGTTGAGGGTGCCGGATCGGGTGGTGGCTCACCTGGTGGGTGATGACACGCCGGATGATCTGCTGCACGAGGTGGTTGAGGCGGTTGACGCGGCGGCCTCCAGTGCCCGGCCCGACGCTGCGACGCTTGCCGAGATCGAGCGGCGTCCCGGCCTGGTGGATCTGCTGCGTGCGGGCCCGGCGCTGGTTCAGCTGCGGGAGCAGCGGCGGGGCAGCGCGGACGCTGTGGCGTTGGCGCTGTTCGCTGCTGCTGGACGGTCTGCGCTGCGTATCACCCTGACTGAGCAAGTATTGGCTCGCGCTGAGCAGATCGTGCCTGTTCTGGTTCGGGAGGCGCGGCTGCGTGGTGCGGGCTTGGTGGTGTTCTTGCCTGAGCCTGTGGATCCGGGGCCGTTCTGTACGGATCGGGTTCCGGTGGTGTTGGTCGGTGAGGTGCGGCGGGAGTCCGGTGCTTGGCCTGTGCGTCCGCTGGTCGTCGATATCGAATCCCCGGCTGGCGGCTCGCCGGAGTGGATCGCGCGTTGGCGTGCAGAGCTCGGCTCGATCGCACCGGACACCGACCTGGAGGCGATTGTCGCCCCCTTCCGCCTGACCGCGACCGGTATCGGTCGCGCGGCCGGCACCGCCCGAGCGCTTGCCGCACTGGATGGCCGGCCTCCGGGCGAAGCCCACATCCGTCGTGCTGCCCGGCAGGAGAACGCTCGGGGCATGGGACCTGGTGTCCGGCACGTGGAGCCGGCGGTCGGCTGGCCGGATCTGGTGCTGCCGGAGGCTGAGGGCGAGCGTCTGCGGGAGTTGGTCGATCGGGTCCGTAACCGGGACCGAGTCCTGGGTGCCTGGGGTCTGCGTACTGGCGGTGGTCGCGGTCGGGGTGTGGCGGCGTTGTTCGCGGGGGAATCCGGGACCGGTAAGACGCTGGCGGCGGAGGTTGTGGCTGGTGAGTTGGGCCTGGATTTGTATGTGGTCGAGCTCAGTGCTCTGGTCGATAAGTACGTCGGCGAGACGGAGAAGAATCTGGAGCGCCTGTTCGCCGAGGCTGACCGTGTAGACGCTGTCATCTTGTTCGACGAGGCCGATGCGGTCTTTGGTAAGCGTTCTGAGACCAAGGATGCGCACGACCGCTACGCGAACATGGAGAGTGCCTACCTGCTGCAGCGTCTGGAGTCCTTCAACGGCGTCGCGCTGCTGACCACCAACCTGCGGGGCAATATCGACGACGCGTTCACTCGCCGCTTCGATGTGATTGTCGACTTCCCCTTTCCCGACGCCGCGCTGCGCAAGGCCCTGTGGCAGCGCTGCTTGGTCGGAGGGGTGCCACTGGAGCCCGACGTCGCTGACGGCTCCGCGCTGGAGACCATCGCCGACCGGTTCGAGCTCGCTGGTGGCGCGATCAGGGCCGCCGCGACGACCGCCGCCTACCTGGCCGCTGCGGCCGGACGCCGAGTCGGCGCCGAGGACCTGCTCACCGGAGCCCAGCGGGAGTACCGCAAGATGGGCAGGCTCTCCGAGGGGGTGGTCTACCATCCGTGATCAGAGTCCGTCGGTCCTTTATTGCCTGACGCGGCTGATCGAGCTGGTGCGTACCGTCGTGGACGAGCGGTCGGCCGACGACCCGAGCGCCGACGATGCGCTGCGTGGGCTGACGCCGTCGGCTGACTACGTCGGGCACCTGTTGGATGTCAGTGGCCTGAGTACCGAACCTCGCGCGATGCCGTCGACGGTGGAGGCGTTCTTGGCGCCGGACCTGATCGTGGACATCGGGGGGTGGCCGCGCCTGGCGGAGCTGGTGAAGACCTTCGAGCTCACTGCGCTCGACGCGGCGGCCTTGGTCCTGGCTGCCGTTCCAGGTCTCGACCCTGACTTCGAGCCCTGCTACGGATACCTCAACAACGACGTGACGCGGAAGCAGGCCACGATCGGTCTGGTGCTCGATCTGTGTGGGGTCAGCGCTTTGGACCCGGCGGCTCGGGCGCGGTTCGTGGCCGGCGCGCCGTTGATCGGTGGCGGGCTGGTGGAGGTCGGGGATCTCGATCGGCCGTTGTTGTCGCGGGTGCTGACGGTGCCGGATCGGGTGGTGGGGCATCTGCTGGGCGATGACGCGCCGGATGATCTCCTGCACGGGGTGGTTCAGCCTGGTGATGTCGAGGCATCGGACCTCCAGCCCGACGCCGCGACCCTGGCGGAGATCGAGCGACGGCCCGGTTTGGTGGACCTCGTGCGAGCCCGCTCCAGCTTGATCCAACTGCGCGAGCGGCAGAAGGGCAGTGCCGATGCGGTCGCCTTGGCGCTGTTTGCCGCTGCCGGACGGCCTGCGCTGCGTGTCACGCTCACGGAGCAGGTGCTGGCGCGCGCCGAGGAGATCGTGCCGGTCCTGATTCGGGAGGCGCGGCTGCGTGGTGCGGGCTTGGTGGTGTTCTTGCCTGAGCCTGTGGATCCGGGGCCGTTCTGTACGGATTGGGTTCCGGTGGTGTTGGTCGGTGAGGTGCGGCGGGAGTCGGGTGGCTGGCCGGTGCGTCCGTTGGTGGTGGATGTCGAGTCGCCGGTCGGCGGGTCGCCGGAGTGGATCGCGCGCTGGGGTGCAGAGCTCGGCCCGATTGCTCCCGGCACCGATCTGGAGGCGACTGTCGCTCCGTTCCGCCTGACCGCGACGGGCATTGCTCGCGCCGCCGGCACCGCCCGGGCGCTCGCCGCGCTGGAAGGCGTGGCGCCGGACGCGACGCACATCCGCCGTGGCGCTCGGCAGGAGAACGCTCGCGGGATGGGTCCGGGCGTGCGGCACGTGGAGCCGGCGGTCGGCTGGCCTGATCTGGTCTTGCCGGAGGCGGAAAGCTCGAGTCTGCGGGAGTTGGTCGATCGGGTCCGTAATCGGGATCGTGTGCTGGGTGCCTGGGGTCTGCGTACTGGCGGTGGTCGCGGTCGGGGTGTGGCGGCGTTGTTCGCGGGGGAGTCCGGGACCGGTAAGACGCTTGCGGCGGAGGTTGTGGCTGGCGAGTTGGGGCTGGATTTGTATGTGGTCGAGCTCAGTGCTCTGGTTGATAAGTACGTCGGCGAGACGGAAAAGAATCTGGAGCGCCTGTTCGCCGAGGCTGACCGTGTAGACGCTGTCATCTTGTTCGACGAGGCCGATGCGGTCTTCGGTAAGCGTTCTGAGACCAAGGATGCGCACGACCGCTACGCGAACATGGAGAGTGCCTACCTGCTGCAGCGTCTGGAGTCCTTCAACGGCGTCGCGCTGCTGACCACCAACCTGCGCGGCAATATCGACGACGCGTTCACTCGCCGCTTCGATGTGATTGTCGACTTCCCCTTTCCCGACGCCGCGCTGCGCAAAGCCCTATGGCAGCGCTGCTTGGTCGGAGGGGTGCCACTGGAGCCCGACGTCGCTGACGGCTCCGCGCTGGAGACCATCGCCGACCGGTTCGAGCTCGCTGGTGGCGCGATCAGGGCCGCCGCGACGACCGCCGCCTACCTGGCCGCTGCGGCCGGACGCCGAGTCGGCGCCGAGGACCTGCTCACCGGAGCCCAGCGGGAGTACCGCAAGATGGGCAGGCTCTCCGAGGAAGATTTGGCAGCGCTCGAATTCTGACCCGCGCAGCTACGCGAACACTCGACGACTGTCTTCCGCTGCCGCTGCCATCACCGCCGCGGCTCAGGGCTCAGGGCTCAGAGCCCTGACGCCAACGCCGCGGCGCACCCGGGCTCGCGCCTACTCGATAAGGCAAGCCTTGCCTCAACCCCGACCACCGCCCCGACCCCTCACCGCTCCACAAGCAGTGCGCCGAGCGCCTCGCGGCTATCGTCGAAACCGGCAGGATGTCCGCCCCTGTCGGTCTCAACCGGAAGGAGGCCGCCGTGGCTGCGTCACGAGGACGTCCCTCGGGGCTTATGCTAATGGTTTTCATTGCCGGTGGACTATTGATGGTCGGAGCCATCCAGGCCGGCAACGCGATGCTCGTCATCATCACCCTCCTGCTCATGGTGGTGAGTGTCGACGCGGTGCGGAGGCGCTGACCGCCGCGCGCCACTCCCTCGCCAGTGCCTGAGACCGGTGGCCCGCCGACCCCCGTCGGCGGGCCACCGGACACCCGTTCGGGGCCGCCGCGGGGCACTGGCTAGCGCTATGTGGGTGAAGGGAGTTTCAAGCTCTTCAGGTCGGTTACTCGGCGTCCATGACCGACGAGGCTTACTGGACCAAGAGCAGTGGCAGGACCGGCTACCCGAACCTGGAGGGCCGGGGGCGAGCCGACGTGGCGGTCATCGGCGGCGGGGCCGCCGGGTTGTGGACGGCGTGGGAGCTGGCGCGGACCGGCCGGCGGGTGGCGCTGCTGGAGGCCGGGCGGGTCGCCGAGGCGGCCAAAGGCGGGCGTGCGGGGCAGGCCTCGGTGCTGCAGGGGCTCGCCTACAGCCGGATCGTGCGGGCCGCCGGAGCCGAAGCAGCGCACTGCTATGCCGAGGCGCAGACGCGGGCGGTCCAGCGCATCGCCGACGTGGCCGACCGGCTCGGCGTGGCCTGCGCGATGGAGCGCCGGCCGTCCTACGTCTACGCGGCCGACGCGACCTCCCTGGCGGAGCTGAACGAGGAGCTCGCCGCCGCCCAGGAGGCCGGGGTCCCGGCGGTGTACGGCGCCGGCGCGGGCCTGCCGTTCGCCGCCGCCCGGGTCGCCGCGTCGTTACAGGTCGACGGCCAGCTCCAGTTCGACCCCGGCAAGCTCCTGCGCGCCCTGGCCGAGGACCTCATCCGGCGGGGATCGGCGGTCTACGAGCACAGCCGCGTGGTGACCGTCGACGTGGGAGAACCCTGCGTCGTGATGACCGAGTCCGGCGCCTCCGTCGCCGCCGAGCACGTCGTGGTCGCCACCGGCTTCCCGATCACCGCGCCGGACGCCGTGCGGCGCGCGCTGCGTCCCCGGCGTGAGCTGCTGCTGGCCGGGGCGGTGCCGGCCGGGCGGGCGCCGGCGGGGATGTACGCCGCGGTGGGGGAGTCCGGCGCGTCGGTCCGGACCGCGCCGCTGGAGGACGGACGGCGCATGATCATCGTCTCCGGCGAGAAGTACGAGCCCGGGGCCGGCGGGGTCGGGGAGCGCTTCGCGCGGCTGGCCGCGTGGGCCGCGGGGAACGTGGGCCTCAGCCGCGTCGACCACTGCTGGTCGGCGCAGGACTACGAGACCGACGACCAGCTTCCGCTGATCGGCCGGGCCTCGACGGCGCCGGACCGGCGGTGCCTGTGGATCGCGACCGGCTCGGCGGGCTGGGACGCGTCCACCGCGGTTCTGGCGGCCCGCCTGATCACCGCCGGGATCCGGGGCGAGCAGCCGGCGGCGTGGACAGCCCCGTTCGCGCCGGAGCGGATGGAGAAGGGGGTGCGGCCCGAGGAGGCCTGGAACGGGCCGGCGCGGTCGGTGGTGCGGCACCGGGTCGAGCCGGGGGAGCGGGACGCGCTGGACGCGATCCGTCCCGGCGACGGCGCGGTCGTGGAGGTCGGCGGGGAGCACTGCGCGGCGTATCGGGACGGCAGCGGGTTGCTGCATTTGGTCTCCGCGCTGTGTCCGCACCAGGGCTGCACGGTGGGATTCAACGACGCGGAGAAGACGTGGGAATGCCCCTGCCACGGCTCCCGGTTCGGCACCGACGGGGCCCTGTTGCAGGGGCCGGCCGCCGAACCGCTGGCTCCGGCGCGGGCATATCTGGCACTCGCGGCGGCGCAGTGATACCCGCATCCGGCAATCGACCCCTTCCGAAGACGTTTGACCGGCCCCGATCGGGTAACCAAGGAGGGACTCACCCCTTGAACTTCTCTTACCACCAGCTCCCCTGGAGGATGTCGTGTTGTCTCTCACCGATCGGGCCGCGGCCGCCATTCAGGTCCTGACCTCCAGTTCGGAGCTGCCGCCGGAGACGGCCGGCTTGCGCATCACGGCGGCGAACCCGTCGGCGAACGGCAGCCAGGACCAGTTCTCGGCGGTCCTGGCCGGCGGGCCCGACGCCGGCGACGAGATCGTGGAGTCCGGCCCGGCCCGGATCTTCCTGGAGAGCACCGCCGCCACCGTCCTGGACGGCCGCGAGCTCGACGCGACGGTAGACGTGGACGGCAGCGTGAAGTTCGTGGTCGGGCCCGGAATATAGCTGCTGGTCCAGACTTGGAATTCAGTGCTTATCCGACTTGTCGGATTGGCGCGCTTCGCCGTTATTGAATCGACCACCGGTTCCTGGGCAACGGGCTGCCATGAAGCTCCTCGCCTACGCCGACCGGGCCGTGGCCCTGGTGAACACGGACGACCACGGGACCGGCCAGGACCGCCTGCAGTGCGGCGACGACGTCTGCCGCCTCCTGCCCGACGGCTGGCACGTCACCACCACCGCCGCCGAGGCGGGCCTGGACGAGCTCCGCGAGGCCCGCCCCCGGCTGCGGCGGGTGTTCGAGCTGGCGGCGATCGGCCGCGTCGAGCGCGCGACGGACGCCCTGAACAAGCTGCTGTGTGACTTCCCGGTCTCGGCGTCGATCAGCGACCACGTCAACGGCGACTGGCACCTGCACCTCACCGACGAGCCGCACGGCCCGGCGCGCTCGTACGTGACCGGTGCGGCGTTCGGGCTGGCTTACACCTTCGCCGAGCGCGGCCCGGAGCGCCTCGGGCTGTGCGACGCGCTGCCGTGCCGCGCGGTGTTCGTGGACACGACGACGAACAGCTCACGGCGGTACTGCTCCGACCGGTGCGCCACGCGGGCGAACGTCGCGGCGTACCGGGCCCGCAAGCGTGGGGATTGTTAGCTACCCGAGTCCCGCAAAGGGATCCGCGATCCCCACATACCGCGTCTCCAAGTACTCCTCGATGCCCTCCAGCCCGCCCTCGCGCCCGATCCCCGACTGCTTCACCCCGCCGAAGGGCGCCGCCGGGTTCGACACGATCCCGGTGTTCAGCCCGATCATCCCGGCGTCGAGGCGCTCCACCAGCCGGAGCCCGCGGTTCAGATCCTTGGTGAACGCATACGCGACCAGTCCGTACTGCGTGTCGTTCGCCATCTCCACCGCCTCGTCCTCGCTGTCGAAGGCGACGATCGGCGCGACCGGTCCGAAGATCTCCTCGCGCAGGAGCTCCGCGCCGGCGGGGACGTCGGTCAGCACCGTCGGTTCGTAGAAGTACCCTGCTCCCGGCACCTTCTGTCCGCCGGTCAGCACCTTCGCGCCGTCGCGCACCGCGTCGTCGACCAGCCGCTCGACCTTGTCGCGGGTGTCGGCGTCGACCAGCGGGCCGATCTTCACGTCCGGCAGCGTTCCGCGGCCCACCGTGTGCTCCCGGAACCGCTGCGTCAGCCGCTCGGCGAACTCGTCGGCGATCGGCCGCTCGACCAGCAGCCGGTTCGCCGCCGTGCACGCCTCGCCGCCGTTGCGCAGCTTCGCGAGCATCGCGCCGTCCAGCGCCTTGTCCAGGTCGGCGTCGGCGAAGACGATCAGCGGCGCGTTCCCGCCCAGCTCCATCGACACCCGCAGCACCTGCTCCGCCGAGTCCGCGATGAGCCGCTGCCCGACCTCGGTCGACCCGGTGAAGGACAGCTTGCGCAGCCGCGGGTCGCGGATCAGCGGTCCCGTCACCGCCCCGGCGTGCCGCGTCGGGATGACGTTCACCACGCCGTCCGGCACACCGGCCTCGATCAGCGTCTGCGCCAGCAGCGACGTGGTCAGCGGCGTCAGCGCGGCGGGCTTGAACACCACCGTGCATCCCGCCGCCAACGCGGGCCCGATCTTGCGCGTCCCCATCGCCAGCGGGAAGTTCCACGGCGTGATCAGCAGGCACGGCCCGACCGGCCGCTTGGCCACCAGCAGCCGTGAAACCCCGTCGGGCGCGGTCTGGTACCGCCCGGCGATCCGGTTGGTCTGCTCGGAGAACCACCGCAGGAACTCCGCGCCGTAAGCGACCTCGGCGCGCGAGTCGGCCAGCGGCTTGCCCATCTCCAGCGTCATCAGCAGCGCGAAGTCCTCGGTCCGCTCCACGAGGAGTTCGAAGGCCTTCCGCAGAATCTCCGCACGCTTACGGGGTGCGGTCTTCGCCCACGAAGGCTGAGCCGCGTGCGCCGCCGCCAGGGCCTCCTCGCCGTCGGCGACCGATGCGCTGGCGATCGTCTTCAGCAGCGAGCCGGTCGAGGGGTCGTGGACGTCGAGCGTCCCGCCGTCCGAGGCCGGCCGCCATCGGCCGTTGATCAGAAGTCCGTTCGGAACAGAGTCCAGAAGCCGCCGCTCCTGCTCCTCAGAAATAGTCGCAGTCACCCCTCCACCCGACCACGCTTGCCCGCGCGCCACAACCCTGTGAGCCCGAACGGCGTCGCGACACGTCGGAGAACGTCGCAGAACGTTGCAGGCCGGGCCGCCGGGCCCCGATTCTGGACCCGTGACGAAACTGGCTACGACGGCCCGGGGCCGTGCGATCCTCACTGACGCCCGCCTGAACCGGGGCACTGCCTTCACCCTCGCCGAACGCCAGGCGCTCGGGCTCGTCGGCCTGCTCCCGCAGGCCGTCGTCACCCAGGACCAGCAGGCCGCCCGCGTCTACGAGCAGTTCCGCTCCCAGCCCACGCCGCTGGAGAAGTACGTCACCCTCAGCAGCCTGCGCGACCGCAACGAAGTCCTGTTCTACCGCCTGGTCACCGACCACCTGGCCGAGATCCTGCCGATCGTCTACACCCCGACCGTCGGCACCGCGATCCAGCACTACAACGCCGAGTACCGCCGGCCGCACGGCGTCTACCTCAACGTGAACGCCCCGAAGGACATCGAACGCTCCCTGACCGCCGCGGGACTGGGCCCGGAGGATGTCGACCTCATCGTGGCCACCGACGGCGAGGCGATCCTCGGCATCGGCGACTGGGGCGTCGGCGGCGTCGACATCGCCGTCGGCAAGCTCGTGGTCTACACCGCGGCCGCAGGGGTGGATCCCCGGCGGGTCCTGCCGGTCATGATCGACGTCGGCACCAACCGGCAGGAGTTGCTGGACGACCCCGGGTATCTCGGCAACCGCCACCCGCGCGTCGACCCCGACACCTATGACGCCTTCATCGAGGCCTACGTCCAGACCGCGAGCCAGCTCTTCCCGAACGCGCTGCTGCACTGGGAGGACTTCGGCACCGCGAACGCGCACCGCATCCTGGACCGCTACCGCGACCGCGTCTTCACCTTCAACGACGACATCCAGGGCACCGGAGCGGTCACCCTGGCCGCGGTCCTGGCGGGTGTCAAAGCCAGCGGGCGGCCTCTGCGCGAGCATCGCATCGTCGTCTTCGGCGCGGGGAGCGCCGGCGTCGGCATCGCCGACGATCTGCGTGACGCCCTGCGCGCCGACGGCCTGTCGCAGGAGGAGGCGACCGGGCGGATCTGGTGCGTCGACCGCTACGGCCTGCTCACCGACGACCAGGACTCGCTGCGCGACTTCCAGGCCCGCTACGCCCGCCCCGCCGCCGAGACCAAGGACTGGGCCCGCGACGCCGACCACGACGGCGTCGCCCTCGCCGAGGTCGTCGACCGGATCCATCCGACCATCCTCATCGGCACCTCCGGCCGGGGCGGCGCCTTCACCGAGCAGATCGTGCGCGCCATGGCCGAGCACACCGACCGGCCGCTGATCCTGCCGATGTCGAACCCGACCGACCTGGCCGAGGCCACCCCGCGGGACCTGCTCGCCTGGACCGGCGGCCGGGCCCTGATCGCCGCCGGCAGCCCCTTCGAGCCCGTCGAGCACGACGGCACCACCTACCAGATCGCGCAGGCCAACAACGCCCTGGTGTTCCCGGGCCTGGGCCTCGGCGCGATCGTCGCGCGCGCCACCCGGGTCACCGACGCCATGCTCGCCGCCGCGGCCGCCGCCGTCGCCGGCCGCGTGGACACCGACACCCCCGGCGCGCCGATCCTGCCGCCGGTCCCGGAGCTGCGCGAGACGTCGGTGGCGGTCGCCGTCGCGGTGGCGCGCGCCGCCGCGGAGGCCGGCGTCGCGGGGGCCGAGGTCGGCGAGGACATCGAGGCGCGGGTGCGCGAGGCGATGTGGGAGCCGGTGTATCCGGACATCGTCGCGATCTGATTCTGTTCTTCTGTTCGCTGGGGCCTGATTCCACCACAGCAGCGTGTGATCCGGCTGGAAACCGCCAGGCCGCGATGATTCCCTCTGGGCGACGACAGCGACGAGGGATCCGGGACGAAGGCGACCACAAGCAGCGGCCGCCAGCAGACAACGCGACCCGGCCCCGCCCCCGTTGCAGAGCGCCCGCCGGAGGCGTCGGCTCTCACCATGATTTTGACTTTCAGGCGCCTTCAGGCGCCCACCACGCACATGACCGCCGGCCGCCAGCGCGACCCAGCCACGCACCTCCGAACTGCGCCACCCAGCGGATCCTTCTTAAACCAGTGCGAAGCCGTAAAAATCGCCTGTCAAACCACAAACCCGACCGCACCGGCCCCACACCAGTGCCACCAGCTTCCTCAGACCCGATCCCGAGCCGGGAACACCACCTCGTCCAGCACCAGACTCACCGCGGTCGCCGCCGGCACGGCCACCAGCGCCCCGACGATCCCGAGCAGCGTGCCGCCGATGAGCACCGCGACCATCGTCGCCACCGGGTGCAGCCGGACCACGTACTTCATCGTCAGCGGCGTGGTCAGGTGGTCCTCGATGAACCGGAACATCGTGTAGAACAACGCCGTCGCGATCGCTACCGGCAAGGACACGCTCAGCGCGACCAGCGACACCACGACTCCGCCGATCGTCGATCCGACGATCGGGATCAGGTCCATGATCGCGACGAAGAACCCGAGCAGGGCCCCGTAGGGGATGCCCAGGGCCCAGGCCCACGCCGAGGTGGCGAGACCGGCGATCACCGACGTCGCGACGTTCGCCAGCATGTACCGCCCGACCTGCCGCATGATCTGGTCGGTCATGTCCCGGGTCTTGTTCCGCTTGCTGGCCGCGACCAGCCGGAGCGAGAAGTTCTCGATCGAGGGCAGCCCGATCATGAAGTAGATCGTCAGCGTGATCACGATCAGCGTGCCGGTGAGCAGGCCGAGCAGGATCTTGCCCGCGCCCAGGACGCCGGAGGCCAGCTGGGCGCCCAGGCTGCCGGAGGAGAGCTGCTGCTTGACCTTCTCCACGACGTGGTAGCGGTCCTCGATCTTGCCCAGCTGGGAGTTGTGCTTGTGCAGGTCCTGCAGCCAGATCGGGATCTGTTTGGTGAGCTGGTCGACCTCGGTGCTCGCCGGGGGGATCACCAGCGCGACGAACAACCCGGCCAGCGATGCCACGAGCAGGATGACCACCACCACGGCCAGCCCGCGCCGCAAGCCGATCCGGCGCAGCGCCGCCACGACCGGCTCCAGGCTGACCGCGGCGAACAGGGCCAGCAGCACCAGCGTCAGGATCTGCGCGGACTGCAGCAGCGCCTGTCCCACGGCGTAGGCCAGCAGGAATCCGACGCCGAGCCCGAACCCGATGCGCACCCACGACCGGGACGTCCTCGCGCCCCGCGTCCGGGCACCCCTCGGCCCGGTGCCGCGCGAGCCGCCGGCTCCGGACCGCACCAGGTCCGCCAGCGTGGGCCGAATCCGTTTCACCCGCCATCCACCTGCTCGACGAGACGTGGTCCCACCGGGCGGGGACACAGCCTCACGCCGTCTTATGACCGATCTTCACCTCGCTACACCAGCACGTATATTCGGAAGGGGGGCTGAGGAGCGCTGCACGATGAGCGAAGCCGCCATCTACGAGTTCGGGAGCAGGGTCTACTGCTCCGACGCCGACTGCGGAGAGTTACTGCAGGTCGTGGTCGAACCGGATGTCCCGCGGCTGGTGCAGCTCGTCGTCTGCTCGGACTCCGACGGCGCCGCCCGCTTGGTCGACCCCGTGCTGGCCCGGGCGACGCGCTACGGCGTGCTGCTGGACTGCGCCAAGAGTGTGTTCGACGGGCTTCCGGCCGTGCCGGTGCACGGCACGACGCGCCCCGTGGCGCGGCAGAGTGTTCCCGAAGTGCAGACCAGGATCCAGCGCGGCGATCACGTGCGGGCCCTGGACGGCGACGCCGGGCGCGTCCTGGGCCTGATCGTCCGCCCCGAGGACGAGGCGATAACCCACGTGCTGCTGGCTATCGGCCATCTGTGGCACCGCAGGCACGCGGCGGTCCCGGTGGACTACGTCGCAGGGCTCGGCTTCGCCGGCCTGGACGTGCTGCTGACCAAGAACCAGGTCGCGGACTTCGTGGCGCCGGCCATGAGACAGTGATTCATGCCCTTGAGCACGTATGAACTCCGAACGTCGATCGCCGTATCCGACATCGACCGGGCCGTCGCGTTCTACGAAGGCAAGCTCGGGCTGCCTCTGGTGAAGTCCGGTCCGAGTGCTCGCATCGCCGGCGGAAGCCGCATCTACGCCTCCGGCGGTGGCCCCGCGCTGAACGTCTACCAGTCGACGACGGCGGGGACGACCGAGGCGACCCTGGCCGTCTGGTACGTCGACGACCTCGACCGGATCGTCGACGAGCTGACCGCCGCCGGCGTCGAGTTCGTCCGCTACGAGCAGCTGGAGCACGACGCCCGCGGCATCACGCCCCGGGCCGGCGGCGGGCGCATCGCCTGGTTCCAGGACCCCGACGGCAACACGTTCGCCCTGGAAGCAGACGCCTGAGCATCCGACTCCGAGTCGGATGCTCAGGCGTCTACTCGGCCGTCTATTCAGCCGGCGGCGGACCGGTCCGCGTCAGCTGCACCATCTCCGCGGTCGCCGCGGCCATCCGCCGCTGATCCTTGTCCGCCTCGGCCGCGCGCTTGCGGGTGGCACGCAGGAAAGAAGCCCGCTCCCGCTCCAGGATCAGGCGCACCGTCGGGTCGGCGTGCTCGGCCCGGTCCAGCCCCTCGATCCACACCGTCTCCACGAGGTCCTCGGCTTCGCGGACCAGCGCCCGGCCGCACAACTCCCGCATCAGGCGCTCACACGCCGCCTTCTGCCTCGCCGCGCGATATCGACGCCACGTTGCCGGGCCGAACATCATCCACCACCGCCTCGTCACACTCGGGCCATGGGCGACTAGCTGCTGCATCTTCCTGCATGCTGAATTCTGGTCGCGTTCGGATGCCCCGGATTCTGCGATGTAAACGCCGTCGCCGCCAATCGGAGACCGGGTCGTCACCGCCGTGACATCCGGGCTACCAGTGCCGACGCCGGTAACTCCGCCGGGGCCGCTGGGCCATTCGGGCGACCCGGCGCCCCGGCGGGAACCACACTCCGCCGCCCGGGGCAAGTCGTCATTCCGGCCGTCTCGGCCCTGCGGTCAGGTGCCCTACGGTCATAGGATTCCTGACGATTCTTCACGTCGGGAATATCCACGCAGACCACGGATGACGAGGAAGCAGGCTGACACCGGATGGTGGACTTCGGCGGGTACCAGTACGAGATCTACTTCGACGGGCTCCGCGGGGTGGTGCCGCGCTTCCCGATGACGTACGAGGGCTGGGAGGCCACCGCGCACGCGGCCATGGCCCCGTCGGTGTGGTCCTACGTGGCGGGCGGCGCCGGCGACGAGCACACCCAGCGCGCGAACGTCGCCGCCTTCCTGCGCCACGCCCTGGTCCCGCGGATGTTCGTCGGCGCCAAGCAGCGCGACCTGTCCGTCTCGATGTTCGGCCTGACCCTGCCCTCGCCGCTGATGATGGCGCCGGTCGGCGTGCTCGGCCTGTGCGGCCAGGACGGCCACGGCGACCTCACCGCGGCGCGCGCCGCCGCACGGACCGGCGTGCCGATGATCGCCTCGACGCTGTCGGTGGACCCGATGGAGCAGGTCGCCGCCGAGTTCGGCGACACCCCCGGCTTCTTCCAGCTCTACACGCCCACCGACCGCGACCTGGCCGCGAGCCTGGTGCAGCGGGCCGAGAAGGCCGGATTCAAGGGAATCGTCGTCACCCTGGACACCTGGGTCACCGGCTGGCGGCCGCGGGACCTGGCGGTGTCGAACTTCCCGCAGCTGCGCGGGCACTGCCTGGCCAACTACACCAGCGACCCGGTCTTCCGCGCCGCGCTGCCCAAGCCGCCGGAGGAGGATCCCGGGACCGCCGTCATGCACTGGGCCGGCGTCTTCGGCAACCCGCTGACCTGGGGCGACCTGCCGTGGCTGCGGTCGCTGACGACGTTGCCGCTGATCGTCAAGGGCCTGTGCCATCCCGAGGACGTGCGCCGGGCGCGCGACGGGGGAGTGGACGGGATCTACTGCTCGAACCACGGCGGCCGGCAGGCCAACGGCGGCCTGGCCGCCCTGGACGCGCTGCCCGAGGTCGTCGAGGCCGCCGACGGGCTGCCGGTGATCTTCGACTCGGGGGTGCGCAGCGGCAACGACGTCGTCAAGGCTCTGGCGTTGGGGGCCAGCGCGGTCGCGATCGGCCGTCCGTATGTGTACGGCCTGGCGCTCGGCGGCCTCGACGGGCTGGTGCACGTGCTGCGCAGCCTGCTCGCCGAGGCGGACCTGCTGATGGCGGTCGACGGCTATCCGACGCTGGCCGATCTCACTCCGGACGCGCTGCGCACCGTCGGGTAGGACGAGCCCGGCCGGGCTGAGCCGGTCAGGCCGCACAGCCACACGGCAGCCGGGGTCAGCCGCGCGGATCCACGAGCCCGACGTCGTACGCGATGATCACCGCGTGCACCCGGTCGCGGGCGCCGATCTTCGCCATGGCCCGGCTGACGTGCGTCTTCACGGTTGACTCCGACAGGTGCAGCTTGGCCGCGATCTCCAGGTTGGTCAGCCCGGCCGCCACGACGCGCAGCACTTCCAGCTCCCGCTCGGTCAGCGCGCTCAGCCGCGGGTCCTCGGCGGCGCGGCGGTCGGCACCGGGCATCGCCTTGGCGAACGCGTGCAGCAGGCGGCGGGTGAGCGCCGGGGCGACCACCGCGTCGCCGATCGCGACCGCGCGGATCCCGGCCAGCAACTCGTCGGGGCGGGCGTCCTTGAGCAGGAAGCCGCTGGCCCCGGCCTGGAGCGCGGCGTAGACGTATTCGTCGAGGTCGAACGTGGTGAGCACCAGGACCCGCGAACGCCCGCCCGAGGCCGTGATCCGCCGCGTCGCCTCGATCCCGTCCATCCCCGGCATGCGGATGTCCATGAGGACCACGTCCGGGACCAGCTCCGCGGTGCGGCGCACGGCCTCGATGCCGTTCTCGGCCTCGCCCGCGACGCTGACGCCGGGCTCGGTCTCCAGCACCATGCGGAAGCCCATGCGCTGCAAGGGCTGGTCGTCGACGATCAGGACGCTGGTCATCGAGCAGATCACGCCTCTCCGGCCGGCATTAGCGGGAACCGGGCGGCGACGGTCCAGCCTCCGGCGTCGTTCGGCCCGGCTTCGGCGCGGCCGCCGGCCAGTGCCGCGCGCTCGCGGACTCCGGTCAGGCCCTGCCCGCGCGAGTCCCGAGGTTCATAGGCATCCGGCGAAGGAAGCGGGCTTCGGCGCGCGCCGCCGCCCGCAGGGCCGCTGTCGGTCACGCTCATCCGCAGCGTGTCGGCATCGGCCTCGATCACCACCTGCACGCTGGTGTCCGGCCCGGCGTGCTTGAGGCTGTTGGTCAGCGACTCCTGCACGATCCGGTAGATCGCCGACTGCAGACCGCGCGGCAGCGCCGCCGTCTCGCCGCTGGCCCGGCACGACACCCGCGGCCCGGCCAGGCGCGTGCGCTCCAGCAGATCCGAGATGTCGGCGACGCCGGGCTGCGGGGCGAAGGCCTCGGCCCCCATGCCCGCGATCCCGCCGAGGCTCTCGCCCTCGTCGAACCGGTCCTCCCGCAGCGCACCGAGCGTCTGCCGCAGGTCGGCCAGCGACTGCCGGCTGGTCTCGGCGATCAGTTCGAACACCTGCCGCCCGCGCGCCGGATGCGCCTCGACCTGGCGCGCGCCGCCGTCGGACAGCCCGATGATCACCGCCAGGCTGTGCCCGACGATGTCGTGGGTCTCTCGGGAGAACCGGGCCCGCTCGGCCAGCACCGCCAGCCGGGCCCGCTGCTCGCGCTGCTGCTCGGCGTAGTCCGCCCGCTCGGCCAGGGCCGCCAGCTGCGCCTGCTTGTCCCGCGCGATCAGGCCGAACGCGGCGCTCGCGGCCACGGCGGTGCCGAGGAAGAACAGCGAGACCAGCGTCGGGTGCTGGACCGGGGCCATCCGGACCACCAGGACGATCAGGCTCGGGACGATCGCGCCCAACGCCACGCGCAGCATCATCAGCGAGCAGTACCTGGCGACTCCGTACAGGCAGACCAGAAGCGCTATGTCGCTGCTGGAGCTCAGGGCGCTCGCCCACTCCACGGTGCAGGCGGCGAGCACCAGGGCGAACGTCGCCAGCGGTGCGGGGCGCCGCCAGATCAGCGCGACGGACTGGATCACGGAGGTGACGATCAGCAGTGGGCCCGCGTGCAGCAGTTCCGAGGGCTGGCCGGCCTGCGTGGGCAGCAGCGTGAGCAGGAAGACGATCGTGGCCAGCAGGGTGTCCTGGCGGTACGGGTGGCCTCGCAGCGCTGCCTGGAATCGGCGCGCGGTCCTGGGCCATTCGAGGCCTGGCGTGTCCGGGCCCGGTAGGTCGGGGCGGGGCGTGCCGGGAAGGCCCGGGGTGTCCGGACCGGGTAGGTCAGCGCGGGGCGTGCCGGGAAGCGCGACGCCGTGGCTGGTCGCGCTGTCCTGCCTCACCAGGAGGTCCACCATGGTTCTCCGTCACCTCCGGATGGCCGATGAGCTGGCCGGAAGCACGACGATAGTCGACACCGTGACAACGCGTCGTCCGCCTCAGGAATGGGCCGGGCCGGTACCGCGGTGCCACACGTCCGGCGCGATTCGGCACTCGGGGACGGCGATCGCCGCTGGTCTCGTCCCTAGGCTCACATCCCGGGCTCGGCCGTGTGCGTCGGCTCCAAGCGGCTATACGGGGCCGGTCCCGGCGCCTGGTGTGGAGAGGAACCGAAGATGAAGGACGCTGTGCTGGAGGGCGGCACCGCCGAACGGGGCTTCTTCCCCCGTCTGGGACGGTGGGTCGCGCATCATCCGTGGCGGGTGATCGGGGCGTGGGTGGTCGTCGCGGTGGCGGTGGTCGGGTTCGCGCCGAAGCTGGCGACCACGACCGACGAGGCGAGCTTCCTGCCCAGCCACTACGAGTCGGTGCAGGCGCTGAACCTGCAGGAGTCCGCGTTCCCCCAAGCCGCCGCTCCGGCCGCGATGATCGTGCTGGAGCGCGCCGACGGCGGTGCGCTCACCTCCGCCGACTCCGCGGCGGTGAGCGCGCTGGCCACCAAATTGCAGGCCGCGCACATCCCCGGCATCACGACGCTGCAGGCCGGTGAGCCCGCGCCGAACCACCAGCTGCAGACCATCGGCGTACAGATGCCTACGGACAACGATCCGCAGGACAAGGCGCAGACCGACGCCGTCAAGGCGCTGCGCACGCAGCTTCAGGCGGACCTGGCCGGCAGCAGCCTCAAGGGCGGCATCACCGGCACCGCCGCGCAGAACCTGGACTCCCAGTCCTCGGGCAACAAGGCCGAGGCGCTCATCGGCATCGCCACCATCGGGCTGATCCTGGTCCTGCTGCTGATCATCTTCCGCAGCCCGGTGGTCGCGCTGCTGCCGATCATCACGATCGGCGTGGTGTCGCAGATCGCCGACGGGCTCATCGCCTGGGCCGGCAAGGCCTTCGACCTGAAGACCGACAGCTCGGTCACCTCGATGCTGATCGTGGTGCTGTTCGGCGTCGGGACGGACTACATCCTGTTCTTCATGTTCCGCTACCGCGAGCGCCTGCGGGACGGGGACAGCCCGAAGGCGGCCGTGGCCGGTGCCGTCACGCGGGCCGGCGAGGCGATCGTGTCGGCGGGCGGCGCGGTGATCGTGTCGTTCATGGCGCTGGCGCTGTCCACGCTCGGGCTGTTCCGCTCGCTGGGCCCGGCTTTGGCGATCGCCGTCGCGGTCACCCTGGTCGCCGGCCTGACGCTGATCCCGTCGGTGGTGTCGCTGCTGGGCACGCGGGTCTTCTGGCCCTCGAAGGCCTGGAAGACCGAGCCGCGCGGCGCTCGTTTCGCCGCGATCGGCCGCGCGATGGGACGCCGTCCGGCGCGGTTCGCCGCGGTCTCCGGCATCGTCATGGCCGCGCTCGCGGTCGCCGCGTTCAGCTTCCGGCCGACGTTCGACCTGTCGAGCGGCTCGACCGGCAAGAGCTCGGAGTCCACGGTCTGGCAGAAGCAGCTGCAGGACGCCTCCTCGGCCGGTGCGACGATGCCCAGCCAGGTCATGCTGCAGTCCACCAACGGCGCGAAGCTCAGCCAGAACGAACTGGATTCCTATCGCGCGACGCTGACGAAGGTCCCGGGCGTGGCGCAGGTGTCGACGCCGTACCCCAACGGCACCGGCACCGTGGCGCTGTACTCGGTGACGCTGAACCACGACCCGTCCTCCTCCGCCGCGATCTCCACGGTCAAGGGCCCGCTGCGCACCACCGCGCACCAGGCCGCCCCGCCCGGCACTTCCGCGCTGGTCGGCGGCACGACGGCGGTCTACGTGGACATCAACAAGGCGGTGAACCACGACTACGCGGTGGTGTTCCCGGTCGCCGCGATCATCATCACCCTGATTCTCGGCCTGGTGCTGCGGGCGGTGGTCGCCCCGCTCTACCTGATGGCCTCGGTGGGCCTGGGCTTCGGCGCCACCCTCGGAGCGACGGTCCTGCTGTTCCAGAACTCCGGCGGCAACAACGGCCTGATCTTCATGCTCCCGGTGATCATGTACATGTTCGTCGTGGCCCTCGGCACGGACTACAACATCCTGATGATCACCCGCCTCCGCGAGGAAGCCCGAGCAGGCCGCAGCCCGCGCGAAGCGGCTGCCGAGGCGGTCCGCCACGCAGGCCCGACCATCGGCGCGGCGGGTCTGATCCTGGCGGGCTCCTTCGCCTCGCTGATGCTGGCCGGCCAGTCGACCCTGACGCAGATGGGCTTCGCCATCTCGGCGGGCATCGCCATCGCGGCCTTCGTGATGTCGATGTTCTTCACCCCGGCCGTCACCGCCCTCGTCGGCCACGCCGCCTGGTGGCCCGGCCACGCCGACGCCGCACGCACCGACACGCCGGAGACGGCGCCGGAGCGCGGGACGACGGAGGCTTGGGCGCGGCGGTAGCGCACCCTCAAATCCGCGATTCCGCCGTATCTTCGAACACTGCTACTATCAGGCATAGGTTGGTGGCACACACCCCCCGAGTGCCGGCATCAACCGTTCTGACGAGTCCCGTGACGGCATCGCGCTGTCACGGGACTCGTGCCCGTTTGCGTGGCGACAACGGTCCTGGATAGTAGCCGACGGCAGTCCGCGCCCGCGAATGATCAACAGGCAACATCAGGGCTCTTTCTTTGGACGGACTGCCGGCCGGGTATTTTGCCGCCATGGTCGATCGCGTCGAGGACGTGCACCCCGTGCCCGGTCAGCTGCCGCCGGACTTGATCGTCGACGCGGTTCAGGACGCGCGCCCCGTGCCCCGGTGGCGGCAGCGGGACACCGTGGCGACTGTGGTGCTGGTCTCCGCCGTCGTCGCCGCTCTCGTGATTCCGGGGTTCTTGTTCGCCCGGGGCTTGCGCGAGACACAGACGATCCGCGGCGTCGGTGCGGGCCGCGGCGTGTTCACGGCTGCCGCCTGCGGCGACCCGAAGACGACCGTCTCCACCGACAGCCAGGGCAACAAGACCACTTCCGTCAGCTACACCTGCACCGGCACGTTCCACGGCCGTTCGACGTCGCTCGACGACGTGGCGGTGAGCTCCGACGTCGACTATCAACCCGGGGTGCGCACAGCCGCCTACGTCGCCGGCGCCGACCATGTCCGGCTGGCCGACAACCGTGAAGCGGCCGCCAAGATGGCGCTCTGGTTCACGCTGGCGTGCTTCGTAGCCGGTATCGAAGCCGCGCTCATTCGGCTCCTGTATCACCGGATCCGCGGACGGACCGGGCCCGGCAATGGCATCGATGCGCCGCTCATGATGGCGCTGGTCGTCATGAGCCCGCTTATGGCAGCACCCGTTCTAACGCTCGTCTGGTTGGCGTCCTACTTCACCTGCATGGGCATTTACGCTGCCTAGAGCTTCCGAGGCGAGCGTCCCGAGTCCCGAGGCGAGCTTCGCGGGCTCGGAGGTCTCCGCGCCGCGGCGGGTGCTGGTCACCGGTGCCGCCGGGCTGGTCGGCCGGATGGTGACTCGCGCGTTCGCCGATCACGGCGCCGCGGCTACGGCGTTGGTGCTGGAGGACCCGGGCGACCTGGCGGAGGTGGGCGCCGACCGGGTCGTGATCGGCGATGCCGCTGATGTTGGCCTGGTGCGTGAGGCGCTGGCCGATGTCGACGCGGTCGTCCACCTCGCGGCGCTGCCGACGCCGCGGTACGGCACCGCGCAGGAGGGGTTCGGAGGTGGCTGGCGGTGAGCGTTGCCCTGCGCGGGTTTCACAGGGTGTTCGTAGCGGCGCCGGAAACGCTGGCGCCGTATCCGACTGCTGATTTGCTCCGGATCTATCACCCTGATGTCGAGGTGCGTGCGCCGATGCCGGGACGTACTGCGCCGCTGGATGTGCGGGCGGCGCGGCGGCTGCTCGGATTCCAGGCGCGGCACCTGGTTGATGTGGAGCCTCGGGCGTGGCCGGCGGAGGGCTTCGAATCGCGGCCCTCCCCGCCCCGTTCCTAGACTGGCCTCATGGCGCGGCTCAACGACGAAGTCGGCGCGCTGCTGCGGGAGTACGCCGACCTCATTCTTCTCAGCGGTGGCAACGCTTTCCGGGCGCGTTCCTACGAGAAGGCCGCCCGATCGGTCGGCGGCTATTCGGGGGACCTGGCGCATTTGGACGAGGCTGAGATCCGCGCGATTCCCGGCGTCGGCGACTCGACCGCGGAGAAGATCAGCGAGTACTTGGCCAGCGGTCGTATCGAGGCGTTGGAAGCGCTGCGGGCAAAGATTCCGCCGGGCGTGCGGGAGATCACGCAGATTCCCGGCGTGGGGCCTAAGACGGCGGTTCAGCTCTACCGCGAGGTCGGCATCAAGTCGGTCGAGGAGCTCCGCAAGGCGGTCGACGAGGGCAAGCTGAAGGGGCTGGCCGGGCTCGGGGAGAAGACGGTCGAGAACATCCGGCACGGTATCGAACAGTTGAGCCGGGCTTCGGGGCGGACGCTTCTGAACGCCGCCCTCGACCTGGCCGAGGACCTGGTCGCCGAGATCGGCGCGGTGCCGGGGTGCAAGAAGTGCGACTACGCGGGCTCGCTGCGCCGGATGCGCGAGACCGTCGGCGACATCGACATCCTCGCCACCGCGACGGACTCCGCGCCGCTGATGGCCGCGCTGCTCGGGCGGCCGGAGGTCGCGGACGTGATCGGGAGCGGGACGACCAAGACCTCGATCCGCACGGACAAGGGCTTGCAGGTGGACCTGCGCGTCGTGCCGCCGGGGGACTGGGGTGCGGCGCTGATCTACTTCACCGGATCGCGGGCGCACAACATCAAGCTGCGGGGGCGTGCGGTCAAGGAGGGGCTGAAGCTCTCCGAATACGGGCTCTTCGAGGTCGAGACCGGGAAGAAGCTGGCTTCGCGGACCGAGAAGGAGGTCTACAAGGCGCTCGGGCTGCCGTGGATCCCGCCGACGCTGCGCGAGGATCGCGGCGAGATCGAGGCCGCGGCCGAAGGTGAGCTCCCTGATCTGGTCCAGCTCAAGGACCTGCGCGGCGACCTGCACACGCACACCGACCTCACCGACGGCCTCGCACCGCTGGAGGTGATGCTCCAGACCGCGGCAGACCTGGGGTACGCGTACTACGCGGTGACCGACCACGCGCCGAACCTGGTGATGCAGCGCATGACGGACGAGAAGATGCTGGCGCAGCGCGCGCGGGCCCGCGAGCTGGACCGGACGTACGGCGGCATGCGCGTGCTGCACGGCACCGAGCTCAACATCGACGCCGCGGGCGACGTGGACTGGCCGGCCGAGTTCCTGGCGGAGTTCGACATCTGCGTCGCCTCGATCCACTCCTCCTTCGGCCTGGACCGCGCCGCGCAGACCAAGCGCCTGATCCGCGCCTGCGAGAACCCGCACGTCAACATCATCGGGCACCCCACGACGCGGCTGCTGGACCGCCGCCAGCCGATCGATGCGGATCTGGACGCGGTGTTCGCGGCCGCGGCGCGCACGGGGACCGCGCTGGAGATCAACGCGTCGCCGCAGCGGCTGGATTTGAACGATGAGCAGGTTATGGCGGCGAAGCGGCACGGGGTGAAGTTCGCGATCAACAGTGATGCGCACTCGACGCCGGCGCTGGGGAATCAGCGGTTTGGGGTTGCTACGGCGCAGCGGGGTTGGTTGACGGGGGATGATGTGATTAACACGTGGAGTTTGCGGCGGCTTCGGGGGTTTTTGGGGAAGGTGGGGTGAGGGGTAGGGGTGGAGTGAGGGCGGTTGGCTAAGCGCCGTGTTTTGCGTTCGGCATGGCGCTCGGGGTGCGGTTAGTCTGTGGCTTTAAAGGCATCTTCTTACGGCTTCGCGCACGGTTTGATGACCTCGCGGGTGGCGCAGTTCGTTGGAGCGCGGCACGTTACGCTGGCGGCCTGCGGTATTTCTGGGCAAGAGCGCGCGTGGGTCCGAGTCAACGGTGGCGGCGCCCCTTTTTCAGGTCGCCGGTCTCGTCGAAGATCAGGAATCCGCCGGGGCCGAGGTGCCGGGCAGCTTAACCCGAGTCCGTTCACTTTGGTGCGCACGGCGCAGGCGACGGGCACAGTTCGGGTCGGGAACCAGTTCAGATGACGTGCATGTCAGGCTGGTGAGATGCGGCGTGCGTCAGCCACTGTGCGGCGTGCGTCCCTCCACGCGATCAGCGCTGTGCGGACCCGCGGCGAAGTGACTCGCTCGCCCCGCCGCCGAGCGCGGAGCTGATCTTTCAGCCAGGCAGGCGCCTGCGCTTGCTCTATCGCCTGCGTCTTCGTCAGCAGCTGGCCAGTCTGTAGCGCGTAACGGCCCCGGGCCATCGAGGTCAGCCCCAGGTCGGCGATGACCGGGTCCAGCCACCACAACGGTCTGCGAGCGGCGCGCGCCCAATACCCGCACAATTCGGCATACGCGGCGCGGCGGACGTCATCGTCGGTCACCTGCGGCAGCACAGCGGTCGGCGGACGGCCCAGAACGGCGAAACCGTGCCGGACGAGCTCGGCTCGCGTCACTGCGGACAGGATGCGCTGGACGAGCGAGCCGTGGGTCCACGTCGGGTGTGACGCCGCCGGGTCGGCGAGCGCACCGGCGTCCACGTACACACACCCCAGGTCCAGTCCCTGAGCCACCCCTTGGTCCAGCTCGCGGTGCAGCCTGGCAAGGCTCTCCTGCCGTGCCGCACCAACCGGGCCTTCGGTCAGGGCCACCAGGTCGAGATCACTGACACCAGGGAGGTAATCCCCAGTGGCCAGGGAACCGGCCACCATCAGATCGGTCACCCACTCCAGCGCGTCCAGACGCTCGGCAAGATCATGAACGACCGGCGGCACGTAGGTCATCCCGTCAGCCTACAAGCCTGGATTGGTGCGCAAGTCTGGCTCTCACCAACAGACAACGCACAGGTCACCCCCGCTGAACCGGGAATCCTCGCAGCTCAACGGTACCGACTCCACATCAGCCCACGAAGTCCGACTGCCGTACTAGGCCGAGGTGCGAAAGGGCGGGGCCCGGTCGACGACCAGAACCCGGTCGGCCAGGTCGATCTTGCGCAGGTGAAGAGCGAGCCGCAGATGCAGACGATCTCAGGCCGGCCGGGCACTGCTCAGCCCTTCGGCCGCCGCCGTCGAAGCCCTGACCACCAACCGAGTCGGAAGCATGATGTGGGTGGTCTCCGGTTCGACCTCGCCACGGATCAGGCCGATCAGCAGCTCGACCGCGCGCCGCCCCATCTCGCGGATGGGCTGCTCGACGGTGGTGAGCATCGGGGTGCAGCGCGTGGCCTCGGGGATGTCGTCGAAGCCGACCACCGACAGGTCCTCGGGGACCCGGAGCCCCATGCGCTGGGCCACCTCGATCGTGGCGATCGCCGACAGGTCGTTGGCGGCGAAGACCGCGGTCGGCCGATCGGGCCCGGCCAGCAGACCGGCGGCCTGCTCGGCGGCGGTGTCCGGGTCGTAGGAGCCGAGCCGGACCAGGTCCTGGTCGACCTCGACGCCCGCGGCGGCCATCGCCTGGCGGAAGCCCTGCTCGCGCAGCTGCGCCGAGAGCAGGTCCGGGCGGCCGGTCAGCATCGCGATGCGGCGGTGGCCCAGGCTCAGCAGGTGCTCGGCGGCGGCGTGCGCGCCGCGCAGGTTGTCGGAGTCGACAGTCGGCCGGCCGCCGGGTCCGGTGTGCGGGTCGACCGCGACCACCGGCGCACCGTACCGCAGGTCCACCACGGTCGGGGTGACCAGCACGGCGCCGTCCACCAGCGTCCCGGACAGCCGCGAGAGGTAGCGCCGCTCCCAGCCCACCTGGTCGCGGGCCCGGCCGCCGGCCGAGTAGACCACGAGCTCGAAACCCGATCCGCGGATCGCGTCCCCGGCGCCCTTGAGCAGTTCGGCGCTGAAAGGTTCAAGGTCGGCCACCAGGATCCCGATGACGTTCGTCTTGTGGTTGCGCAGGCTCTGCGCCACCAGGCTCGCTTCGTATCCGAGCTCTTCTATCACGGCCTTGACACGGGCCGTGGTGTCCGCGGACACGCCATAGCGGTCGTTGATGACCTTCGAGACCGTCGCGACCGAGACGCCGGCATGCCGGGCGACATCGCGGATGGTCACTCGTGAGGGGATCGGGTCGGTCTGCACGCGGCCCAGGATAGCGAACAGGGAAAACGATATCGATAACGATTGACATGCCCTATCGGCGGGCGCAGACTCGGACCCGTTCGCCCCGAACCATCGCACACCTCTGACTTTCCATCACCAGATGTTGTCCAGGAGTGGATCACGATGAGCGTCCGCACCGCCCCTTTCCGCGCCCGGCGGCGCGTCGCGAGCGGCCCGGCCGGGGCCGTCCAGGGATGAGTCCGGCTCGGTGGCGACAGGCACATCGGTAACCGTCCCCGTGCAAGTGGAAGGAGCACGCCTGATGCACAACCGCAGACTGGCCGCAGCGCTGGCGGTCGTCGCCAGCGCCGCATTGGCCGGCAGCCTGGCCCTGGTCAGGCCCGCGGACGCGGCCAGCTCGCTGAAGCAGTCGGCCGAGGCCAAGAGCAAGTACTTCGGGACCGCGCTGGTCCAGTCGAACCTGAGCAACTCCTCGCTCGTCGGCGTCGCGGCGGCGCAGTTCGACATGATGACGCCCGGCAACGAGATGAAGTGGGACACCACCGAGCCCTCGAACGGGAGCTTCAACTTCGGCCCCGGCGACAACCTGGTCTCCTTCGCGCAGTCGCACTCGATGCGCGTGCGCGGGCACAACCTGGTGTGGCACAGCCAGCTGCCGGGATGGGTGTCGAGCCTGCCGACCAGCCAGGTGCAGGCGGCGATGGAGACGCACATCACCACCGAGGCCACGCACTACAAGGGCGAGGTCTACTCCTGGGACGTCGTCAACGAGCCCTTCAACGAGGACGGCAGCCTGCGCCAGGACGCGTTCTACAACGCCATGGGCACCGGCTATATCGCCGACGCGATCCGCACCGCGCACGCCGCCGACCCGAACGCCAAGCTCTACCTGAACGACTACAACATCGAGGGCGAGAACGCCAAGAGCAACGCCATGTACTCCCTGGTGCAGTCGCTGATCTCCCAGGGCGTGCCGATCGGCGGGGTCGGGCTGGAGAGCCACTTCATCCTGGGCCAGGTGCCCTCCTCGATGCTGGCGAACATGCAGCGCTTCGCCGCGCTGGGGGTGGACGTGGCCGTGACAGAGCTCGACGACCGGATCCAGCTTCCGGCCAGCTCGGCCAACCTCCAGCAGCAGGCCACTGATTACTCGACCGTGGTCTCGGACTGCCTGGCGGTCACGCGGTGCGTGGGCGTCTCGCAGTGGGGCGTGGGCGATGCGGACTCCTGGATCCCCGGCACCTTCTCCGGGTACGGCGCCGCGACGATGTACGACCAGAACTACCAGCCCAAGCCGGCCTACACCGCGGCGCTCAACGCACTCGGCGGGACCGTGTCGTCGAGTTCGTCCACGCCGACCACCCCCACGTCGTCGAGTTCTTCGTCAGGCGGCGGAGGTGCGGCGTGCAAGGTGACCGACGCGGTGAACGCCTGGAACACCGGGCTGACGGAGAACATCACCGTCAGCAACACCGGGTCCTCGGCCGTCAACGGCTGGAGCCTGGTCTTCACGCTGGCCTCCGGGCAGACCATCACCAGCACCTGGAACGCCACGATCAGCCCCACGTCCGGTCAGGTGACCGCCAAGAACATGAGCTACAACGCCGCGATCGCCCCGGGCGGTTCGGTGAGCTTCGGGTTCCAGGCGAACCACACCGGGAACACGGCCGCGCCGTCGGCGTTCAGCCTCAACGGCCAGCCGTGTAGCAACGGCTGACACGCTCGGCATTCGCCAGGGGGCCGTGTGGGAGTAAGCCCTACGCGGCCCTCATGCTTGGTTACGCTCTGGGCATGAGCGTGGATCCCGAGGATCGGTTCGAGTTGCCGCGGAAGTTCCAGCATGGGGTCATCCGGCGGGAGCGCTGCGATCGCGTGGACATCGAGGCGATCTCGGCGACCGGGGTCGCCACGGACGTGCAGGGCAACACGACGTGGCAGGGCCTGGATCGCATCGTCACGCAGGACGGCGTGGCAGCCGCCGTGCGCGTCTTCGCCGCGGTCAGCGCCGCGGGTGTGGACTTCACCGGGTACAACTTCGGACGGCGCAGCTTCTACGACAGCAAGCTCTCCGACCGGCGCTGGCCTTTGATGCTGCGCACGCTGGACCTGGTCCGGTCGGCGACGGATGAGGAGTACTCCGAGGCGATCGCGACCGCGGAGAAGATGCGGGACGAGTATCCGGCGCCGGCGACGCGGGCCGCGATGTCAGTGCTCGCCCTCGACAGGCCCGAGTGGTGTTCGGCGGACATCGCCGACTACACACCGGAAAGCGACCACGACAACTACATAGCCAGGCTTCTGATGCTCGCCGCGACCACACAGGAACAGGCCCGGGAGTTGGGCCGGCGGATCCGGGACTGGAACTGGGTCAACGACGATCGGCGCGCCGAGGGGACGTTCCTGGCCACGATCGGCGGCGCGGCTGACGAATTCCTCGTCGGGTGCCTGGACAAGAGCCGGTGGCATGCGCTCAACCTGCTGCCGAAGGTGCCGAGCGACCTGGCTGTCAAAACCCTGATCGGCGAGCTGGGCCCGAAGGACGCGCAGGGTGCGCTGCTGGAGGCGGCCAAACGCTTCCCGCGCCGGGTGCTACGGCTCTTGGCCGAGGCCGAGCCCGCTACGCAGGTGGACTACGTACTCCGGTTGCACGTCGCGGCCGATCCGGAGGTGGCCCGCGCCGAGTTGGCGAAGCTGTCGGGGGACGCTCGGGCTCGGGTGGAGGCTTTGCTGGGGCCCGCTGAGGGCGGCGTCTCTGGTGACGGCTTGATCCCGGTCGCCACCGAGGCCGATCTGCCGCGGGTCCTCGTGGTGCCTCCGTGGGCCGATCGTGAGGCGGGCAAACCCACCGCGCTCAAAGGGCTGCCGATTCCGGCGCCGTTCTTCCGGTGGCCCTCGCGCGAAACCGGCGGCCCGACCGCGATTCCCGAGCCGGCGCCTTCCGAGGCCGAGGCGGGGAATCAGGGCAAGATCGTGCTGACGCTGGCGGAGTGGCTGAACTCGGAGTACGAGCCGTATTCGGAGGCCGCAGACATCTTCTTCCGTCAGTATCCGGTGGAGGCGGTGCGCCAGCTGCTGCCTTCGGCCCTCGGTGCCGCGGGGCCCGAGCGTCGGGCGGCCGAGGCCGCGGTGCGTTTCGTGGCGCGGCAGGAGTTGGCCGATGTCGTGGCCATCGCCCGGGAATCCGGCGAGGCGGCGGCGCGGGCCACACAGGCTTTGCTGGACCGGCGCGGCCTCGATGTGTTCCCGAAGTCGATGCCGGCGGTGCCCTTGTGGGCCGATCCGGCCTCGCTGCCCGCGATTCTGCTCGCCGGCCGGCGTGCGGCGTTGCCGGTGTCCGCGGTGAAGGTGGTCGTGCAGATGCTGACGATCTCCTCGCGGCGGGAGGTCGCGCCTTACGGCGGGATCGAGATCGTGAAAGAGGTCTGCGACCCCGCTTCGCTGGCGGAGTTCGCGTGGGGGCTGTTCGAGAACTGGGCCTCGGCGGGCTACCCGACGAAGAAGCTCGGGTGGGCCTTCGACACCCTGCTGTGGTTCGGCGACGAGTCGACGGCGCGGCGCCTCGCTCCGCTGGTGCGGGCCTGGCCCGGCGAGGGCGGGTCTTCGCGGGCGGCCAGCGGCCTGGACGTGCTGATCGCCGCGGGCGGGGAGGCGGGCCTGCGCGAGGTGTACGACATATCGCAGCGTTCTTCTTTCGCGGCACTGCGCAGTGAGGCTTCCCGGCGGGTCGCCAAGGCGGCCGCGGCGCAGGGGCTCAGCGCTGACCAGCTGGAGGACCGGCTGGTGCTGGACTTGGGCGCCGGTCCGGAGGGGACGCTGGAGCTGGACTACGGCCCGCGCCGGTTCACCGTCGGCTTCGACGAGTACCTGACGCTCTACATCACCGACGCCGCGGGCAAGCGGCGCGCGTCGCTACCGAAGCCGACTGCCAAGGACGACCCCGAAGTCGCGGCCTCGGCCCAGCGGCGCTTCGCCGAACTGAAGAAGGACGCGAAGACGTTCGCCGTGCGGCAGGCCGCCCGGTTGGAGAAGGCTATGGTGACAGGCCGCCGCTGGTCGGGCGCGGAGTTCCAGTCGGTGTTCATCGAACATCCGCTGCTGCGACTGCTGGGGCGGCGCCTGGTCTGGGGCGAGTTCGACAAGACAGGCGATCTGCGCGCTGCCTTCCGGATCGCCGAGGACGGCACCCTCGCCGACGTCGCCGACGAGCACTTCGAGTTCGGCCCGGACATGGCCACGGAACGCGGCGGCTCGATCGGAGTGGTGCACCCGGTGCACCTGGCCGCCGAACTCCCCCGCTGGGCCGAGATCTGCCACGACTACGAGATCATCCAGCCGTTCCCACAGGTCGGCCGCCCAGTCTTCGCACTGACGCCCGAGGAGCGCGCGACGCATCGCCTGGACCGCTTCTGCGACGCGCAACTTCCGACCGACCGCTTCCTCGCACTGCACCGCACCCCCGGCTGGGGCGGCGCGGCGCTATGGGACTCCGGCCGTACGGTGGCAACGGGCCGACGACTGCCGGGACACAGGATCCTGATAGTCCACGTCAGCCCCGGCTACCGCGAGGGGCGCCTGGCCGACACCCCGCAACAGACCATCACCGACATCTGGCTCAGCCCCACCGACAGCCACGGCCGCCGCGGCGCCCGCACCGACGCACTGCCCCTCGACGCACTCGACCCGGTGGAGGCGAGCGAGATCATCGCGGACTTGACGGTGGCCACCGGCGGTTGAGGTGGGATTTCAAGGCTTTTTACGGCTTCGCGCAGGGGTAGATGACCTCGCTGGTGGCGCAGTTCGCAGGAGCGCCGAGGGTCACGCTGGCGGCAGGCGGCATGGATCGACCACGACCGCGCACCGGCGAGGCGGCAGCGCACGCGCGTGCAGGCGGCAGGCAGCAGGCGGCAGCATGATGCAACCACCTTGGCCCGAGCCCGCTGGCACCACTACCGCACACGCCTCGCACGCACAGCTGACGACCACCCGACCCGTTCGCGTCGATGATCATGGAGCCCGTCCCGACGCAGACGCCGTGGAGCTGCATGTGCTTGCCGGAAACGGTCACCGTCCGCTGCTGCCCCGGCGCGTTGCCCACCGTGGCGACCATGGTCAGAAGACCGTCCGGATCGTCGGTCTTCACCGCTGCCAGCGGATCGGGCGGCAGCGGTTTCGCAGGCTGCACGCCCACCGTTCCGCTGCTGGTACACCCCGAAACGATCATCGCTGAGATGAGGATGCCCAGCCCCGCAATCGCATCATGCGCCCATGAGAGCAGGCGCTGCGGCCTCGGGTAGGAGGTGTGGCGCGAAGTCCAGCAAGCCCCGCCTCGATTTGATAACCCTTTTAATAACGGTTTCGCTAAGGGGTTTACGAAGGGGACACGCCTGCGTAATCTCATGCCTCACCGAGCCCCGGCGGCTCGGTGAGTACGCACTTGAGAACCGCTAGGAGCCCACCGAGATGCGACCCCGCCTGTCCGGCGACCTGCGCCGTGCGAACCGCGTGGAAGTGATGCGGAGCTTTTACGGCGGCCGCACGCTGACCCGTGGTGACGTCGCCGCGCAGCTCGGGGTGTCGGTCGCGACGGCCGGGACGATCATCGGCGAGCTGACCGCGGCCGGGCTGCTGGAGGAGACGCAGAGCACGCGTTCCGGCGGCGGGCGGCCGGCCAGCCAGCTGAAGATGCGGGCCTCGGCTCCGTACCTGGTCGGGGTCGACCTCGCCGAGACCTACGTGATCGCCGAGATCTTCAACCAGGCGATGACCCGGGTCGGTCACTTCCAGATGCCGGTCGAGCCGACCGACGACGATCCGGACTCCGTGGTCGGGCACGTCGTGGACAGCGTCCAGGGCGTCATCGCCGGCCTGGACGGCGTGAGCGCGGCCGACGTGGCCGGGGTCGGCGTCAGCCTGCCCGGTCAAGTGGACCGCGAGGGCGGCGTCTCCGTGCACGCTCCGAACTGGGGCTGGCACGGCGTTCCGTTCACCTCCCTGTTCCAGCGCCGCTGCGACCTGCCGGTCCTGCTGGACAACCCGCTGAAGGCCATAACGCTCGCCGAGATGATGTTCGGCGAGGCCGGGGACTACGACGACGCCGTCGTCGTGAACCTGGGCACCGGCGTCGGCCTCGGCGTGGTGGCCGAGGGCCGGCTGCTGCGCGGCCGTACCAACAGCGCGGGGGAGTGGGGCCACACCGTGCTGGTCGCCGACGGCCTGCCGTGCCACTGCGGCAGCCGCGGGTGCGTCGAGGCCTACGTCGGCGCCGCCGCCCTGCTGGACCTGCTCACCGAGGTCGACCCGGACAGCCCGCTGCTGGTCCCCGGCGACCAGGCCGCGACCGTGGCCCGGCTCGCCGAGGCGGCCGGACGCGCCGACCCGGTCGCCGTGGCCGCCCTGGAGCGCTTCGCCCGGCCGCTGGGCATGGCGCTGGCCAACGCCGTCAACATGCTGAACCCCGAACTGCTGGTGGTCGGCGGCTGGGTCAGCGCCGCCTTCGGCGAGCCGCTGCTGGCGGCGGTCGAGCCGGTGGTCAAGGAGTTCTCCCTCACCGTCCCCTACGACGCGGTCACCCTGGCCGCCTCGCGCATCGCCGACAACCCGGTGTCCCTGGGCATGGCGGTGCTGGCCTTCGAAACGTTCGTCCTGCCCTAGTACCGCACCGGTACGTCCAGTACCGCCCCAGTACCGCCCCAGTACGAGTACACAGCGAAGCAAGGAGCGAAGACAGACCATGGCGTCCCCACCCCTGGACCTCGCCCGCCCGGGCCCGCGCCGTCCCGCGCGGCGCCGGCGGT
>Ga0207671_10000754_pt1 | contig 41020 bp, 29 predicted proteins | sample KBSC24metaG_FD_184352 | JGI IMG/M metagenome (GOLD analysis project Ga0207671, IMG submission 184352) | Corn rhizosphere microbial communities from Kellogg Biological Station, Michigan, USA - KBS C2-4 metaG (SPAdes) (version 2) | ecosystem: Host-associated > Plants > Roots > Rhizosphere > Soil...
CAGAAAGCTTCTTAACGGTCAGCTTTGGACTTTACGCTTTAAGCTTTGCGCTCAAAAACGTATCTTTGCGCCGAAATGATCGCTATAAATAACCTTACGTTCGAGATTGGTGCACGGGCATTATATGATGAAGCCAACTGGCATATTAAACCGGGAGAAAAAATAGGCCTTATCGGGGCCAATGGTACCGGGAAAACTACCCTGCTAAAAATAATTGTGGGCGACTACACCCCTACCTCGGGTACCATATCCATGGCTAAGGACCTTACCATGGGTTACCTTAACCAGGATCTGCTCTCCTACTCATCCGACAAAAATATATTACATGTGGCGATGGAAGCTTTTGAGCGCCAGAACCAGCTATTGGATGAAATTGAGCGGTTACTGCTAAAGCTTGAGACTGATTATACAGAAGACCTTCTGCATAAACTGAGCGACAAGCAGCATGAATTTGAATTGCTGGATGGTTACAATATCGAATATAAGGCCCACGAAATTTTAGCCGGACTTGGTTTTAGCGAAGCTGATACTCACCGCAAGCTGAGTGAATTTTCGGGTGGATGGCGGATGCGGGTAATGCTGGCCAAGATACTTTTGCAGGCGCCGGATATCCTGTTGCTGGATGAGCCTACCAATCACCTTGACTTGCCGTCTATCGTTTGGCTGGAGGATTACCTAAAGGCATTTGAAGGGGCCATCGTTATTGTATCGCATGATAGGTGGTTTTTGGATAAGGTGATCAACCGTACGGTTGAATCGCGCAAGGGTAAATTGACTGTTTATGCCGGAAACTATTCGTTCTACCTGGAAGAAAAAGCACAGCGCGAGGAGATACAGCGCGGGGAATTTAAAAACCAGCAATCAAAAATCAAGCAGGAAGAACGTTTGATCGAACGTTTCCGGGCCAAAGCTTCTAAGGCTAAGATGGCACAGTCCCGTATAAAAGCTTTGGATAAATTGGAACGTGTGGATGATGTAGATGATGATAACCCGAGCGTAAACTTTAAGTTCCGCTTCTCCAGGCAATCGGGCAGGCACGTGGTGACATTGGATCATATCACCAAAAAATATCCAACCATCGACATTGTAACCAATGCGGAGGCTATCATTGAAAAAGGTGACAAGATTGCCCTGATCGGTGCCAACGGCAAGGGTAAATCGACTCTGCTACGCATTATCGCTGGTGCGGATAAGGATTTCACAGGCAAAGCTGAAACCGGCCACAATGTAACGCAAACGTTTTTCGCTCAGCATCAACTGGAAGCTTTGCATTTAGAGAACACTGCTTTGCAGGAACTACAATCGTTCGCGCCAAAGCATACGGAAACTGAATTGCGTACTATTTTAGGTTCGTTCCTGTTTACCGGGGATGATGTATTTAAAAAGATCAAGGTGTTATCGGGTGGCGAGAAATCGCGCGTTGCATTGGCTAAGGCGCTTACTGCGGATGCCAATTTCCTGGTACTGGATGAGCCTACTAACCACCTGGACATCGCGTCGGTAAATATACTAATACAGGCGTTGCAACAGTTTGAAGGTACCTTCATTGTGGTATCGCACGACAGGTATTTCCTTGACAATGTGGCTAATAAGATCTGGTTTATCGAAGATCAGCAGATCAAACAATATCCCGGTACTTATGCGGAATATGATGAGTGGTTTGCCAAGCGCAAGCTGGAACCAAAGGCCGCGGCCCCTGCACCTCAACCTAAAAAGGAAGAAAAAAAAGAGCCTGCTCCTGTTAAACAACAGCCGGATCACAATAAATCGCAGCAGCTAAAAAAGCTGAACCAGGATCTGGCCAAAATGGAACAGGATATTACTGAGCTGGAAAGAACCATTAAGCAATTGGAGGCGCAATTGGCTGATGATAAATTATACAGCGATGCGAAGAAGGCCCAGGAAGTGACCGATACTTACCAGTTAAAGAAGTTGGAACTGAAAGAAGTGCAGGCGAAATGGGAAAATCTGGCAGAGCATATTTTGGAGTTGGAGGCGTAGGGTTTAGAGATTAGAGACTGGTGATTGGAGATTAGGCTTGCCGCACGGAACACGAAATATTTATTAAACTGGATATTGCTTTATAAAAAATATCGTTATTAGATTTTTCGCTATCGCTTAAGATAATAGTTCTTCGCTATGCTCAGAATGACAAGGTATATGGTTAGATTGGTTTACACTTTCTTTTTTACACTTATCATTACCCAGGCATTTGCTCAGGCTTACAACAACCAGGTGTTTCGTCCTGAAATTAAAAGCGTAGAGTTTTATAATACCAAAAAAGAACCATCTTTTCCGCTGATCAAGCTTAACTCGGGGGAACAAATGCTGCTGGATTTTGATGATCTGAGCGGTGGGAGGCGGAATTTTTATTATACCATTGAGCATTGTGATGAAAGCTGGAATTCGTCGAACCTGTCGACTTCTGAATACCTGCAAAGTTTTAATGAGGACCAGATCAGGGATTACAGCTACTCATCCTCCACCATTCAAAAATACACGCATTACGAGCTGAAACTGCCGAATGACAACATCGCCCCAAAACTTTCGGGGAATTATATCCTGAAAGTTTACGAGGATGGTGACAAGAGCAAAATGGTGCTCACCCGGCGGTTTTATGTGCTGAATCAGAAGGTCTCGTCATTTGCGGAGGTGGTGACATCGGCTAATGCAAGGCAAACCAATCAAAAAATCAATTTCACCGTGGATTACGGATCATTGAGGGTGCAGAACCCCGGAAGTGATATCAGGACCGTTATTATGCAGAATGACCGTAGTGAAACCAGTCAGCTGAATACTCAGCCGGCCAATATCCGTGGCACACAGCTGGTTTACAATGATCTGAGCACAAATGATTTCCAGGGGCTGAATGAGTTCAGGCATTTTGATACAAGAAGCCTAAAGCTTAATTCCGATCGCATTTTGCATATTTACCGGGACACTGCGAATACAGTAGTGCTGCTGACCGACCCGACGCAGGATCAGCCTAATTATACTTTCTATTACGATAACGACGGTAATTTTTATATCGGCAACCAGGACGGCAGCAATCCTAAAATAGACGCTGATTACGCTCATATGTACTTCAGTTTGACAAGTACTAAATCAGGCGGGGATGGTTCGGCTTATATTGTGGGGCAGTTTAATAATTACCGGCTGGACGACAATAGCAAACTGGATTATGACGCGGCGAAAAACCGGTATTATACACACCTGTTTCTGAAGCAGGGGGTGTATGACTATTCTTATGTGTGGCTACCAAAAGGTGCCGACAAGCCTGATAACACCTATTTTGAGGGTTCACATTTTGAAACGGAGAATGATTATCAGATGCTGATCTATTATCATCCGGCCGGTGCAAGATGGGTGGAACTGGTGGGATACCGGGTGTTGAATACTGCGAAGAAGTAACAGTTTGCTATTTGATTCTCTGTGCGCTCTGTGAATTGTCTTTGTGATCTCTGTGGTAAAATTAACCACAAAGGACACCGAGGATTGCACAAAGGGGACTAAATTGTAGATTTTTACCATCTATCCCGTTACATTTATTTGTTAGTGCCTCCACCAACAACGGAGTGGAAGTTTATCTTTGCAAAAACGATATTGCATGACCGCCAAAACGCCGAAAGAATCACATACCATTATGAATGAGCTGGTATTGCCCAACGATACCAATACATTGAACAACCTGATGGGCGGGCGTTTACTGCACTGGATGGATATTGCTGCCGCGATTTCGGCACAAAAGCATTGCAACCGGATTGTAGTGACTGCTTCAGTGGATAATGTTTCTTTTAAGCATTCTATTAAACTGGGTGATGTGGTGACCATCGAGGCTAAAGTGACGCGGGCGTTTACTACTTCTGTAGAAGTGCGGTTGGATGTATGGGCGCAGAATATTCCATCCGGCACCAAAGTAAAAAGCAATGAAGCTTATTATACATTCGTGGCTGTGGATCAAAGCGGGCGAACTATACCCGTGCCTGCACTTGAACCTGAGACCGAGGAAGATAAACTGTTATACGCCGGGGCGCTTCGCCGCCGCCAATTACGCCTTATTCTGGGCGGGAAAATGAAGCCGGATGATGCGACAGAATTGAAGGCGCTGTTTTTCGGTGATCCAAAACTGGATTGATTTTTTGAACATCGAATTCTGAATGATGAATGTCGAATTAATTTCATCACTCCTTGTTCGATATTTAACCCTTAAATCCGTCCGTTTCCTCTTTTAAAATAGTGAGTACATTATTATTGCTGACGTTACCGAAAAGTGAGATACCTGCCGCACCATTTTTTAACGCGTATTGGATGCCCTGCCTGATCTCGTCGTCGTTCTTGAAGTCTGAAATGTACAGACCTGCGTAAAGCGGGAATTTTCCTGCGAGAAAATGAACGCCTTCTTCAACAGCATCACCGATCCAGCTTACACCCTCTTTGTAGAAACCGTGGTAGATCATCGGACAAACGCCATCGAGGCGCCAGTTTGTCCAGTCCTGACGTACATTGCGACGGGCGACTTCGGGCGTAGGAAATACTGCGGCGGTGATCGGCTTTTTGTGCTCGTGGGCAATATCCGACAGGCTGTTTACTACCCGGGTAATGTTGTGATAACGGAACAAGCGCCATGAAAGGCTGGCTTCAGGGAATTGGATATCGGACAGATCCTTTCCGTATTGCTCCTTGAATTTAGTCCGGCAAACCTCGCAATAGCAAAAATCATATTCGGGCAGCTCTTTGGTTTGTTCGATGTTGTATTTCGACCATAGGTTTACCGGCAACACCACATCGCAATAGCGCACATAATCCAGGTGGATACCGTCGATATAATCTTTGCTTAGTATTTCCGTTACCTGGTCCTGAAGATATTGCTGCACTTCGGGCCTTGAGGGACAAAGCCAGCGGTAATAGGTAACGTAAGGCGGATGATCGGCACAGGATTCACCGTTTCGGTTCTTGCTGTACCATTCGGGATGAGTGGCTACCAGTTCGGCACGGTTGAAGGTCCACATCCAGCGGTGGGCCTCGATACCGTTGGCTTTGGCAGCGCGGAAATGCTTTTCACTGTCGGCCTCAAAAAATATCCCGTGTATGCCCGCGGCTTTGAAAGCGGCATAGCGTATTTTAAGCTCGTCTTCTGTATCCTTTGGGTTCGGGCCTATCCATAGCCAGTTTTTTAGTTTCTTCTTTTTAGGAGCGGCGATAGCTGCTTCGCTTTTGAAAGGGATCTGCGTGGCCAAACCGGCTACCAGGCTGGCTTTTAGGAATTCGCGTTTATTCATTTGGTATGCGTATATAATTGCTGGACGAGGCCATCCTGATCGATTGTCAAGTTGACTTTGTTTTCAGTATCGGATATTAGCGCCATAAACTGGTATTTGGTCGCGTCGAGCATTATTGAATTATCTTTTTTATCGACACTGGTATGCCCGCCGAGTCCCAATTTATCAAGTGAAGTAGTATACTCATGATGCTCATGGAACCATTCCTTTTCACGGTAGTAAATTAGCCATAAGTATTGTTTCTGCAATTCGGGGTATGGTAAATTAAATGTTACCGAATTTTCCGGCTGGGTACTAAATTGCAGGTATCCCCAGCGTTCAGGGTAGTGCATATTGATCACGCCCTGCGGCGACCACACCCAATTATGTTCTGGTAAGGGTCGGCCCTGATCGTTAGTCACTTTCACATATTTGCCTGCTACCACTTTGGTGTCCCACTCCACTCGTGAAAAGTTGATCCGCCATACGGCACCATCCTTTGGCATTTGCGACCGTTCGCCAAGCCTGATGGATTTGAAAGGGATGGCCATCTCTACTGTCCAGCCTTCATCCTTGTCGGAAGGATCGTTTAATGTGCCCTGTATTTTTACGGCCGAGCGTAATCCCCCCACATCCCAGCTGCTAATCGGGGTTCCGCCATCACGGTAGGGTTTGCTCAAGAGCAGGTCGAAAATGGTATTGAGCGGATTAACCTCGACCTCAAAATACGGCTGGACATTGCTGTTGGGGCTTATGAAAAACTCGAAATCATTATCACGAAAAACGATATCATCATGGTTTTTCAGGGTGGCCCACACATTGGATTCGGTTAGTTTAGCAGCAATGTACAGGCAGCTATCATCCCATAACATTTTTATCTGCGTTGGATAAGCGGGTTTTGGTTTACCTGCTCCTTCGATGTCTACAAACTCGCTGGTCCAGGCGGCTTGTTGCCAAACCTGCTCGTTGATATTGCCGTCAATTGCGGGCGGGAATTTGGTATGATAAACCACATAATTTTGCGGGATGGTAAACAAACTTTCCAGTCCCTTAAATTGTGATTGGGCTTTGACAGTGATTGAAGCAAGGGCAATAACTGATGTAAACAATACCAGTTTTAAACGGCCCTTGAGCGGTAAACTTGAATTATCATCCATTGCCGAGCGCGAGAATATGGTCAAATTCCTCACGCTTTACCGCACTTACCGACAATCTTCCCAATCTCACCAACTCGATCCCTTTCAGCGCCGGGTCGTTCTTTATCTGCTCCAGGCTAACCGGAGTTTTCAGCGGCTCCACAGGGACAATTTCTACCACCAGCCAATTGGTATCGTCGGTTGTTGGGTCCTGGTAGGATTCTTTTACTACTTTGGCTACGCCAACGATATTTTTACCTTCGTTACTGTGATAGAAGAACACGAGGTCGCCTTCTTTCATCGACCTGAGGTTGTTGCGTGCCGCGAAGTTGCGGACTCCATCCCAAACGGCGCGACCGTCTTTATTGAATTGTTCCCAGCTGTATTTGTGAGGTTCGGATTTGACTAACCAGTAGTTCATGTGTGGTTTGATTTATATATGGTAAAAATGTGAAAAAGGTTGGAGAAAGAGAAATGTGTGTTAGAGATTAGAGATTAGGTCTGCCGCGGGCTTATTTAGCGCCTTTTTTGTTGGTGTTTATGGGGTCAATATGTTTTCTGCCTATAACAATCACTTTGGGATTATCTTTAGTTCCATTAACTGATTGCTTAGCCTGGGCAATTTGCATTAGCAATAATTCGTCCTGGGGTTTCTGGATCTTAAAATACCAACCGATCGTACCTAGTATAAAGAGTAAACTGCCGCACGCCACAAGGCCCCAATAAGAGGTTTTATCCTCTTTAAGTTTCGAACTAAAAAAAAGCTTTTTGCCCTTAACATTATTTATTGAAGAACTGTCGATATTTAATACACTGCTTTTAAAATTGAAAAAGTCCTGCTTATAAGAGTCTAATTCCCTGAGTGTATCCTTCATGATCTTATTGTACTCGCGGGAAATATGAGGGTACTGTTTCATCAAATATGGACGTTCATCATTAACTAAATTCTGCCAGGCATTTAAACCGCTTTTTATTAAATCCACCCCTAATGAATCTGACATTGAATTTCCTGCAAAAAATGCATTTTGTATTGTTGAAAATAAGCCTGAATCCCCATCAAATGCAATTTTACTCAAATCCTCAGCTTCGTCTAAAGAATCAATAACATGGTACGTTTGATTGGTATTAAACTTATTGAGTTGCTTATCCTTAAAATAAAATGAGAACAGAATCAGTACCAACCCGAACATAAAGGAGAACTTGTACAAACTATCGGTAGGAAACGGCAAATTGAACATAGTGTTAAGGCATTGAATGTGACACTAATATATCAAATTAAAACAATGAAATAGCCCTACGATTTATGATAAATGTTAGTTCGGTTTAAACCAACCAGTAGTTCATGTGAGGATATTTATATATGGTAAAAAGGTTGGAAGTTTAATGGGTCTTTTTCTGCGCTTTGATATATTCCAATGCCCGCTGTAACGCTTTTTCGGGCGACGAAAATATATCAGGTGTTACGCCACGCCAGTCGTTCTCATCCGTGCCGACATTGTAATAAAGCTTGCTCGATACGCTTAACTCGAGTTGACTGTTTGGCAGGTGAGCAGTGACAATATCACCATAGCTTTTGATTAATCCCCCGGTTTCTTCGCCAATAACAATACCTCTTTTATAATATTTGAAGCATTGCGCAAAATCGGCTGCTGAAGAATAGGTTTCGATATTCACCAATAATATAACCCGCCCATTGAACCGCAGCGGGTTGTCTGTTATCGGTATCTTTCCGTAATAATTCGTATCGAGTGAGCCATTGGATTTGGCAAGCAATACTTTATCGGCACTGTCGAGTGATTTCCCTACGCGATGTTCGCGCAGCCGTACCTTTAACAACGCGCTGTTCTTTTCGAGTACTTTAGCATACTGTGTGAATGGTTTATCTAAAATATACTGAAAAAACTCATCACCAACATCTGAACTGCCCCCACCATCATTTATTAAATTAATGATGAGGTTTTGGACGTTCTTTTCCTTTATCACTCTAAATGCTGAATCAGTAAATGCTTTAAAGCCATCCCAGTCAAAGCTTCTAAAATTTATAATCGCCGTTTCATTCCCATTTATTAGCTGAAGTGAATAAACAGGATCAGAACTGCCATTACCGCCAGCTTGTTCGTTTGCCATCTTATCAAGAACATTTTTTCTTATCCCTTTTAATGTTATGTTCTTAACCAGGCCTTTGCTCTTGTACTTAATGTGACAAATACCGTTAGCTTTATAAAGCGCTTCGAGATAAAAATAAAAACGTGTCGCACCGAACTCCGCCCTAAACAAGCGGTTTTCGCCTGTATTCAAGTCAATAATATCGTTAACTATTTTCGGAGCAGGTATATTATTAATGCTGATGATTTCTGCTCCCGGAGGTAATTGTGTCTTTACACCGGTATAAGTACCCTGGCAGGAAATGAAAGGTTTTTGAGTTGATAGTTTGAAATTATAGGGCAGAACGATGGGGTTGAGGCTGTTGTAAAACTGGCTAATATGAAGATCGGTATGGCCGTCATCCAAATTGCCCAGCAATGGTTCTATAGCCAGGTAAAACCCCACCTTATCCAGGTTTCTATGCAGATTGTTTTTAACGCGGTTAACATCTTTTAAAAATGAAGACTTCGGATACTTATAAAAAGGATTAGGATGCGCTTCTTGCAAGTACTTAACCATGCTATCAATATCCTGCCTCATTTCCCGTGGCGTATATGTCTTCCGGGATTGCCCCAAAACAATATTGGGAAGTAAAATACAAAGGATAAAAATGAATTGTCTATTGATCATTCTGAAGCTTCCAATAATATCTACCTGCTTGGCCGACGGTGTCTTTAATGACTTAAAGCTACAAATAAAGCAATCTCAGTGATTACTGACCCTTTAAAAAATAAGTTTCCTCTGAGTTCTAGTGGAACAAGCCTGTATGCTATCTACAATTTTGGCAGCTTAACGAAGCCATGCCAAAGTATCTTAATAAGATGTAACCTTAAACTCTAATGAAATTCTAATATAAATTGCTTTCAGCAATAGGTAGATTTGTCTCCTGATAGCGCATTCTTTGCTATCGTGATAAGGTTTAGGTTTAAGTCCCCAAGCTGCGATAGCAAGGGGACTTTTTTTTACCTGTATAAATTGATGATTTAGCTTTAAAGGACTTTAGTAGTGAATACTTTCACGTAGTCCACATACATTGTTCCGTTCTGGATGCTGGGGGTGGTTGAGGCATCAAAATTTTTGCCGCCAACGGGTACTCTTAAAGAAATATAATGTGCTTTGTTGAAAAGATCGGGTACTGCATTACCAGCAGTTTTAGTTTCTACCAGGTTACCGTCGATGTAAAAGGTAAGCGAATTTTGTGTCCACTCCATAGTATAAACGTGATAGGCTGCTGAAAGATCGGCATTGGTTGGGTTAAACTGGAAGCTGTCCTTTACATCATCAACACTTTGTTTTACGCCGTAGGAGTAATCGGTGCTGTAGCGTTTGGGCACCTGGTCGTAAGTTTGAAGGCAAACGATCTCGCCGTTGGTTGGCCAGTTGTTACCGAAAGTGCACAGGATCGAACCAATTCCATAACCCGCAGCGGTTTTTACTCTTGCTACTACCCTAACCCTGGGTGTCGCCGCCGATGCAGAAATAGTGGTCCTGCTGATGAGCCATCCCGAAGTGTAGTTAAATGTTTTTGTTCCGCTGCTGTCCACTACAACGGGGCCGGTTTTGGTTTCCTTACGTGCTGTAATTTGCAGGGCGCTATTGGTCACTGCAATATTGGCCGGCTCATTCGTTTCGAGCTCGTATTGCACCCCGCCCTGCGGCATGCTCCATTTGGAAAGGTCGCCATCAAAATTATCTTCGAAAGTTTTTGCCCAGCCATGATTGGTGAGCGTAGTGTCGTTAAAATCATAATTGGTCACAAGCTTCGCGGTATCCGGGTTGGTACGTACGGTAACGGTGTTGCCGGGTGGTTTGCTATCGGAATTCGACAATTTTTTGCAGCCGGCAAAACTCACAACGAACATTGAGCAGATGAAAAAAGGCATAACAAGAGTAGAAATTTTCATAATATCATTAAAATAGAGGTGGATGAAATTTTGTTAATCATTTAATTTAGCATGGCTAAATCTCACTTCTAATTAATAATATTTTTTAGAGAGAAATGTTTTGAATGTTAAAAGAAAAAGCACAAATCTGCAAACTTATAGTTCCCCGTAATTTGTTAACACACTATCAGAAAGACAATTGCATGATTTACCTACAGTTGCGAAAATAATCAAACAGATAACATCCTCATAGTGTACCAGCTACACTGGTTAGGACCTAAGATGTCAAAGAACATTTTGGCGAGTTTCGCAACTAACCAGATTTAAAAAATCAAGCACGCATTTATTGCAGGCATGGATTAAATAATATGATGGAATGCCAACAGGAAAATTTGTTACGGCATGGAAGATTTCTTTGGCGATGTGCTTAAATGGGGGGTTCAGATCAGAACGAACTGAATCACTAAGATAGCTAAAATAATTAGCATTTGCAAGCGCCTTCTTAAAATTTAATTTCAATAAAATATTTGAAGCGAGCATAACAAGTCTATCTTTACAGACGAGGAAAACGACTATGGGATTGCAGCTAAGGATAACATTTAACGATACCGATTACGCGTATCAGATCATCAACAGCAAGTTAATTAATCAAAATACTACTGAACTTGAGTTAATGGTTGACGGTGAAAAAATCGATCTGTTAAAGGATACTACTAAGGGTTGGATACAAAAAGACGGCGGTAATTCCCTTGATCCGGGATTGATACAGGCGCTCGGCCGCTCGGTTTCGCTGCGTTTAAGGATGTGATCACCGACAGAGATTTTCAATGCCGGTTGAACATTACTAATTTCCCCCTATACATTTGTACCGATAACTTCTCGGGATCTTCTATAATTGCATTTCCATCTGCGCCAATGGTATAGGTATATTGCTTTTTGTTCCTGTTCCTGTCCAGTGTATTTCCATAGTAATGCCCCTTTTCTGGTGTAGAACACGAGGTTTTTACATAATAGAAAACAGCAGCGCTATCTTTTGAGAACTCTATCAAACGATGTTCATACGTCATACAGCCGCCACCGCCTGCAAATTCCTTACATGAACCATTACCTATCTGTACATCAAAACTCTTTCCTTCCAGGTTATGCTTCAGATATTCGGCATACCCGCTGTTTGTAAGGTATCGTTTTATTAAAATAATAGGCAAGTGCCCCTCCGGGTGTGACTGATAAAAATAGGGAATTTCGTTTCTTTCTGTCAACGATAAAATCTCCCCTTCTTTATTATAATCAACTTTTATAGAATAAATGAAAAAAGCGATTTTACACAGGTAATCATGTGCTGTTGGCCTGCGATAATAGGTGTAGATTTCAGAGTAAGCCCCGTTGCCTTCTATTTGTTTTTCTGTCAGTTTAACTGTGTAGGCAGTCGTTTTTTGTGGCATCTCATCGATATGATAGATCAACACGGAGTCACCCTTGATTGAAAATTTAAATCTTTCCTTGCGACACAAACTATCTTCTGAGATATAAAAATTTGTTACAACATCAACAGCGTTGCTGTTTTCAATCGCATTAACTGAGTTCTTGCTGATTGGCGCTTTAACAGCACTGCCATTTTGGGCGAATGAGAAAAGCGGGATAAATAAAAGAGATAATAGATACTTCATGCATATAGGATGCAATGAACTTCGAAATTCCATACACCTCCAGATTTTTTTTATTCAACCTGCAGGCACACCAGGAATTACGCTTTTTTCAGACTGAAAATATTCGTGGCTTTCATATACTCCACCTGCCGCTCCGGCTTTCTGAAAGTATACAACCACCACAGGTTATATTTGAGGCAAAAATTATAAAAGAATATCGGCAGGATAATACCTGAGGACCATACCAGCAGGACCAGCGCCGGAACATAGGTAATATGAAGCACACTCATAAAGACTGTGCGGGCGATGGTCATCACGATGATCTGCATGCAGTAAATAAACAGGGAGTGAAAGCCTACTATGCGCAGGAAAGTTAATGTACGGTGTTTTTGTAACAGGAATGAAAAGCTGACTGATAAAGTACATCCCACCAGAGCCTCTAACAAGAAAAAGAAAGGCAATTTGTGCTCCACGTAATATGCCTCTTCCGGATTGGGGCGCAGGTTGAGCTCCGTGAAATAATATTGAATAATTACAAAGATCACCAGCAGCGGTACAAATACCTTCCAGGATGAAAACTTTTGGATGTTCTTTTCGTCCAGGGCTATTTTCGAGATCAGATCACCTATGGCAAAGAAAATATAGAACTCAAATACATCGGTTAAAAAGCCAAAGTCGGTATTGAAGATATGGACGCTGACCACGTGAATATGAAGGTAGGCGGATATAGAATACAGGATAAAGCCTAAGGCTACCTGCATCAGCGGCGTTAGTTTAACCACTGCTCTTAAAAACGCATAGATAACCCCAATAAAGAACAGGGCATTGAGATACCAGAACTGCTCGGTCTCCCGCGGATTGATCAGGAGGTTGAGGTAATTCACCGGCGTGACCGTGTTATGTGTAAAATGGGCCGTTATTAGCTGTAGTGTGACTTGCAAAAAGCCCCACACAAATAGCGGATATAAGATATTGTTGATACGGTCGCTCACATAGCCTTTTAGTTTCTTTTTGTTCAGGCTTCTTGCTACCAGCAAACCTGAAACAATAAAAAACAAAGGCATCCTGAAGCCAAAGAAGAAAACTCCGAAATAGTTGAAAGCAGGATAATCGGCCAGGTTAACCCCACGGTATTGTAGTATGGAAAAACAATGCCCGTAGCCAACCAGGATAATACTGATTCCCTTATCATAATCGATCCATAGCCATCGCTTCTCATTTAAAATAAACCGGGAATTAAATGGATCCATTTAAAATATCTTAATTTGCTATAACCGTTTCGATCAATAAAATTCTCGTCAATAAAAATAGCAGTAATGTGCTTTGAAGGCAAATTTACGAAACCATTTTACCGGATATTTTATCCCGATAAGTAATATACTGATCAAGCGTGTTAAACGGAAGGACAGCACCCAATGTTTAGTACATGCACAAAAGGGCAGGGAATGCCCGCAGGAAAATCAAATTTGATAATAACCAATATGAGCGCCATGCCGTAGCATGGCGCTATCAAAACGTGTTATTAGTATTTAGGACGACGATCGTTACCTCTTGAGTAACCGCCGCCACCGCCGCCGCCAGAGTAACCGCCACGGCTACCACCGCCGCCGCCACCGAAGCCACCACGACGTTCGCCTGGCTTTTTGTCTTCTGCCTGGTTAACTACAATGTTTCTGCCGCCAACTTCGCTGCCGTTCAGATCGCCAATAGCTTTTTTAGCTGCTTCGTCATCAGCCATTTCAACAAAGCCAAAGCCTTTGCTTCTGCCTGTTTCCCTGTCGCTGATAATTTTAACAGAGTTTACTTCTCCAAATGCTTCGAAGAGTTCTTTTAAATCTGCTTCCTCTATTTTAAAAGGAAGACTTCCTACGAAAATGTTCATTAACTAAAATTTAAATCTATTAAGATGCAGTGCTTAACATCACTTTATAACGCCAACGGGCAGTTAAGAGTAAAGGTGCACATTTTTTTATTTAAAGGATATGAAATATAAATTAATTTGAAAAAAAAATATTCCTTGTCATTTGTCGCAAACATTTTCGTTACAAAAATGTTACATTTCGTAATACTACATTTATTGTTTTATAGTTAACTATTATTTAACTTCGTGATTAATATTAACTTAGACTAAAAAAATACACGCAATATGGATCTTCTTTCGGCTTTAAATATTGGGTCTTTTTATCAAAATGTAGCATTTTATGCGTTTCTGACCCTTTTGGTATGTTTAAACTTTGACGTCCTAAAATTCAAGGGCAAGCAAAAAGAGTTCAAATCAGCTCTTGGCGAACAGTAGGTATATTTTAATACTTCGTTCCCAATTTCATAGATAAGAATATTGGCGACCGCTAATGGAGTATCTTAAACATCAATTCCTTCATCAGCTCGCCGTTACCTGAACCTGAATCCACCCCCTTACTTTTCAGATCATATTCCCGCAATAAACTTATAATCTGCATTGCTTTGCCGTAGTTATAGCTGCGCGCTGCCAATTCGTAATCTTTGATAAAATATGGATTCACGCCAAGCTCGCGCGCCAGGTTTTGCGGAGTTTTATCTTTTACATAATGGTACAGTAATACCTTACTGAAAAAGTTATTCAGGTTGCCCAGTACCAATACAATAGGGTTGGCTTTCGGGTTCGCTTCAAAGTAATTGATGATCTGGTTTACCTTGAAGGGGTCTTTTCGGCTTAAGGCCGTCTGCAACTCAAATACATTATACTCCTTACTGATACCAATATTATCCTGCACATGCTGCAGGGTGATGGCCTGGCCGGCGGCAACGTTCAGCATCAGCTTCTCCAGTTCGTTGACGATCTTTGACAAGTCGTTGCCCAGGTATTCGGCCAGCATAGCCGAGGCCTGCTGATTGATCTGATACCCCTTATCGCTAATGAAGCTTTCTATCCACGCTGGTATCTTGCTATCGTACAAGGGGGTCGATTCAAATATGACCCCGTTTTTCTCAATCGCTTTGTATGTTTTTTTACGCTTATCAAACTTTCCGTATTTATAGCAAAAAACAAGAATGGTACTTGGCAAAGGGTTCTCGAGGTAATTGAGCAAAGGATTGATGCTCTTTTTATCGTCATCATCCCTACCCCATTTCATGTCCTGCGCCTCTTTTACCAACACCACCTGGTATTCGGCCATCATGGGATAACGCTTGGCTGCATTGAGGACCGCCATAATATCGGTATCCTTGCCATAAAACACGGTTTGATTAAATCCACGCTCGGCTTCGGGCAGTAGTTTATGCTCGGCATAGTTGCTTACCATATCTATAAAATAGGGCTCCTCTCCGTGTAACAGGTACAGGGGTTTATACTTGCGGTTTTTGAGGTCTTTTATGATATCAGGAGCAGTCATAGAGGATTCAAAAGTAAAAATTTGTTTGGTTGATTGAGTTAGATCGGGTTGATTTAGTTGATTGAGTTTTTGTCATGGTCAACCAATCCAGCTTAATCAACATATTCAACCGAATCAACTAACTTTGACCCATGCTGCAGCCGCTTGAACTACCGCCATATCCTTTTAAAATTACCGATGATAACGGGGTATTAAGCCTTTTTGACGATATACGCAAAAAACACATTATCATCACGCCGGAAGAATGGGTGAGGCAGCATTTTGTGCAATATCTGATCAACCAAAAAAATTACCCAAAAACGCTGATCAAACTGGAGGGTGGGTTAAGGTTGCATGGAAAAGCGAAACGGACGGATATCGTGGTTTTCAGCCCGGCAGGGGAAAAGATATTACTGATCGAATGCAAGGCGCCGTCTGTCAATATCGATCAAAAAGTGTTCGACCAGGTAGCGCGTTATAACATGGTGCATAAAGTGGCGCTGCTGGCCGTGAGTAACGGGTTAAAGCATTATTACTGCCAGATAGATTTTGAGAATAAGCAATATAAATTTATCGAGGCGCTGCCCGATTATAAAGAGATCATTCTTTAATGATGGTTTCCACCAGGTTTTGCATTTTCTCGCGCAATTCATCAGGCTTAAATGGTTTGGAAACATAATCGTTCATACCCGAACTGAAAACACGCTCCTTAATATCGAATAACGCGGAGGCTGTTAACGCAATGATGGGGATATTTGCCTTCCTGGGGTCGCGCATTTTGCGGATCTCGATGGCCGCATCAAAACCGTTCAGTATCGGCATTTGCAGGTCCATCAGGATAATATCGAAATTGCCGTATTGTACCATTTCTATGGCGCGTTCTCCATTTTCGGCAATAACAGGTACAATCCCCCATTTGGAGAACAGCTTTTTCATCAGCATTACATTCACCTGGTTATCTTCGGCTATCAGCACACGCATACTGCCCATACTATCTGTTCCGGCAGCAAGCTGTTTTTCGGCAGGCTCTGCTGCATTTTCGGTTGAAACCGGGAATTCTGCCTGGAAAGAAAATTCGGAACCAATGCCCGGCTGACTAACAACATCCATGTGCAGGCCCTGTAATTCCAATAAACGCTTTACAATTGCCAGGCCCAAACCAGTGCCCCCGTACTGACGGGTGGTGGTTATCGACTCCTGGGTGAAAGGTTCAAATATGACCTCCAGGTTTTCCCTTTCAATGCCAATGCCTGTATCTTTTACAATAAAATTGAGCCTGACGGTATTGTGCTTATCCTCCACGCATTTCACATCCACCCAAATAGTTCCTTCGTGAGTAAATTTGATGGCGTTGCTGATTAGGTTGAAAATGATCTGTGTTAAACGGGTTGGATCGCCAAAAACCACTTTGCTTTTTACGCAATCCTCAATATGCATTTTAAACTCGAGGCCTTTTTCCTCAGCCTTTAATTTTTGCCCGCCGCAGATATTATGCATCAGCTCAACCAGGTCGAACTTTATATTTTCAAATACCACCTTGCCAGATTCGATCTTGTTGAAGTCGAGCACATCATTTACCAGCGCCAGGAGATTGCCGGCAGAAAATTTCAGTATATCGAGGTTCTCTTTCTGATCGGGACGCGGGCTGCCCATCATCAGCAAATTGGTCATGCCGATAACCGCGTTCAGCGGTGTGCGGATCTCGTGCGACATGGTGGAAAGAAACTCCGATTTGGCTTGGGACGATTTCTCGGCTTTCTCGATCGCCTTGCCGAATTCGATATTCAGCTCACCACGTTCTTCAGCTGTTTCACGCAGCTGTTTCATGCTTTTGATAAAGGCTGAATAAAAATGATTGTGAATGAATATCAACAGCAAAAAATTGACAAATATGAAGAGGATAATGGTTGACTCGTCTATCGGCTTGGGCTTTATACCAATGATATAGGTATTGTTATATTCGAGTACTAAAAATAACAGAACGGGTATCAGATTTATTAGCGAGTAAAACAGGCCGCACACCTGCCCGAGCATGTAAAAACTGAAGACGATGATGAGGAAGATGATCTGGGCCGTTACAATATTTACGTTTTGGAACGCTATAAAAACGCTGCTGAGGTTTACCATTGTGGCAAGCACCAGCAGTATGTGCGAAATAATAGCAAAGCGTGGCCTGAACGTTAAGTATTTAAATAAAATAACCAGGCTCAGCAATAATATGCTGGTGCTAAACGCAAGAATATAGTTACGATCGAGGTAAATATCGATTAATAAGCCCGCTACCGCAATAATAGACAGCCACAGGCCATAATATAATAAACGGATTCGTGCCTGGTCCAGGATCGATTGGTCCCTGGTGAGTATTTTATTAATTGAAAAGTTAAAAAAACCTACTTCTAAATTCATTTCCAGGACTTTACCATTGCATTATCAAACATAACCTAAAAATACAATGCATCAATAAAATGACAAGTATTAATATTTTTTCAAGGTCGCATTTTTTATTTGCAATTAGTTTGCCAAACCTGACAATCTATCTAGTATAATTCTCAATTTAGCTTCTGCGTCCGCTTTTTTTCTTAGTTCATTTTCAATTATTTCCGGTTTGGCGTTTTGCATAAAACGTTCATTTCCAAGTTTAGCTTCAACCGAGCGCAAAAAACCTTCAAGATATTCCTTCTCTTTAAGCAATCTTTCTTTTTCAGCAACCGGGTCGATATTTTCAGTCAGCGGGATATAAAATTCGTCTGTTGATACCAAAAAGCTAACTGCACCATCTACTTTCACGTCAACAATATCAAATTTATTGATGTTGGCCAGCTTGCTGATGATGGCCTGATATTGGCTATACTCAATACGCGAATTCGGTTTAACTAATAATGCTAAACTTTCTTTTGGCGATATTTGTTTACTGTCGCGTGTTTTTCGAATATGTGAGATCACTTGTTTGACATTTTCTATTTCATCTGTCAACTGGGTATTTATTTGCCCGATTTCCGGCATTTGCGCAACAATACAGCAGTCCAGTTCAGTACGTTTGCCAAAAATCTCTTCATCATGCCATAGCTCTTCGGTAATAAAAGGCATGAACGGGTGTAATATTCTTAATACATCTTCAAAAAACGAGATGGTTTGAGTATAGGTTTCCCTGTCGATGGGATGTTCGTACGCAGGTTTGATCATCTCGAGGTACCAGGCACAAAAGTCGTCCCATACCAGTTTATAAGTCGACATTAAGGCTTCCGACAACCTGAACTGAGCGAAATTACTTTCGATCTCCGTTAATGCCTGGCTAAAGCGGCTTTTAAACCAATCGATAGTTACTGTATTTGGATTTGAAAGGCTATCGTCCACCTGCCAGCCTTTAACCAGCAAAAATGCATTCCATACCTTATTCCAAAAATTACGTCCTTGCAAGCAATGATCCTCGTCAAACATCAGGTCGTTACCGGCGGGCGAGCTTAACAGCATCCCTACCCTTACGCCATCAGCACCATATTTTTCGATCAGGCTAAGCGGATCCGGTGAATTACCCAAGGATTTCGACATCTTCCTTCCAAGTTTATCGCGTACAATACCGGTGAGGTAAACATTTTTGAATGGCATCTCGCCCCTGAACTCGTGCCCGGCCATGATCATCCTGGCCACCCAAAAGAATAATATTTCCGGCGCGGTTACCAGGTCGTTGGTTGGATAGTAATAATTGATGTCGGCATTATTGGGATCTTTAAATCCATCGAATACCGATATGGGCCACAGCCATGCAGAGAACCAGGTGTCTACTACATCTTCCTCTTGCTTCAAGTCTTCAGATTTGAGATTTGAAATTTGAGATTTGAGATTTTTTGCCTGTTCAAATGCTTCTTCCCGGTTTTTCGCGATCACATATTGTCCGTCAGGTAAATACCAGGCGGGGATTCGTTGTCCCCACCAAAGCTGGCGGCTGATGGTCCAGTCGTGGATGTTCTCCATCCAGTAACGGTAGGTATTGATGAATTTATCCGGGATCAGCTTGATATCGCCTTTTAATACATAATCCAGCGCGGGCTTTGCCATCTCGTCCATCTTGCAAAACCATTGCATGGATAGCTTTGGCTCGATCACCGCGTCTGTCCGCTCAGAAAAACCGATCTGTGATTTATAGTCCTCTACCTTTTCTAAGGAGCCGGCTTCTTCCAGCAGGGGGACGATCTTTTTACGGGCTGCAAAGCGGTCCTCTCCTACCAGTATCTGAGCCTTCTCATTTAGTGTACCATCGTCATTCAAAATATCGATAACCGGCAGGTGATGCTTGAGGCCAAGATTGTAGTCATTCAGGTCATGGGCAGGAGTTACCTTCAGGCAGCCTGTACCAAAGTCCATCGTCACGTACTCATCCAGTATGATGGGTATCTCGCGGTTGATTAATGGGATAAACGCCTTTTGACCATACAGGTGCTTGTATCGCTCATCATTAGGGTTGATACAGATGGCAGTATCGGCCATGATGGTTTCAGGCCTTGTAGTCGCTATTGTTAAGTAGTTATTCCCATCTTGATCCTCGCCACCTGCAACTTGATACCTAATATAATAAAGCTTCTGATTAACTTCCTTACGGTTAACTTCTTCGTCGCTAACCGCAGTTTTGCTCTGCGGGTCCCAGTTCACCATACGTACGCCGCGGTAGATCCAGCCTTTTTTGTAGAGGTGGATGAAGGTGTCGATCACGGCTTCCGACAGGTCGGCATCCATTGTAAAACGGGTGCGGTCCCAGTCGCAGGAGGCGCCGAGTTTTTTTAGCTGTTCGAGGATGATACCACCGTATTTTTCTTTCCATTCCCAGGCATAGCTTAAAAACTCCTCACGGGTGAGGTCTTTTTTGCTGATGCCGCGCTCTTTTAGCATGGCAACTACTTTGGCTTCGGTGGCGATACTTGCGTGGTCGGTGCCGGGAACCCAGCAGGCGTTCTTGCCCTTCATGCGGGCACGGCGGATCAGTATATCCTGGATGGTATTGTTCAGCATATGGCCCATGTGCAGCACGCCGGTAACATTCGGCGGCGGAATGACAATGGTATAAGGCTCGCGCTCATCAGGTACCGACCTGAAAAATTTATTTGCTAACCAATAGCTATACCATTTATCTTCTGCTTCCGTGGGCTGATATGTTTTAGAAATACTCATAAGGTGCAAAAATATATAATTTAAGCCTCACCCCAAACCCCTCTCCTGTAGAGAGGGGCTTTTATTTTTTCTCCGAGATTTTATAAAGTCTCCCCTACCGGGAGAGATTAGAGGGGGCTTCGCAACAATAATTTTACAATCCAGCGTTTAATACAATACCGATCTGTTAATGAGTATGAAAACGCTGTCAGTCCATAAATTTTTTGATGTGCTTTTCAGGAGATTGAGGTTGTACTCTTTATTTAGCTGGTTTAACCGCTAACCTTTACCCGGCTGGTTTTGCATCTGTCCTTAATAATTCGCAACTTCAACGCTTTCTCAAATTAACTGATATGAAAATAAAGTTCTCAAACCTGCTATTATCAGGTACGGTCTTTCTGTCGGCGGTTGCATTTACACCCGATGGAGGCAAAAACTCAAAGACGGGCCCTCCTGCAAAGTTTATCGATCCTGCCAACATGGATAAGTCCATTAAACCCGGCGATGATTTTTTTGATTATGCCAACGGCACCTGGATCAAGGAAAATGCTATTCCTTCTAAAGAAACACGCTGGGGCAGCTTCAACATCCTGCACCAGGAAAATACCGACAAATTATTAGGATTATTGACCGAGGTGAGCAAAACTTCGGGTTTGCCTAAGGGCAGTTTAAAACAGCGCGTGGGCGATCTGTACGCCAGTGGCATGGATAGTGCGGCGATTGAAAAACGCGGTTATGCCCCGATCAAACCTGATCTTGAGCGCGTGGCTAAAATATCCGACCTGAATGGGATTGTGAGCGAGGTTGTTTATGAGCGTACCCATGGTGATGGCGGCGCATTTTTCGGCGCGGGCGTAGGCCAGGACGACAAACACCCAACCGTTAACATCGTAGAATTGCGACAAGGCGGCACCAGCCTGCCCGACAGAGATTATTACCTGAAGGATAATCCGCGTAACCAGAAAATCGTGGCCGCTTATAAGCAATATATCATCACGCTGTTTACGCTGACAGGATCAACACCTGAAGCTGCAGCCAAAAATGCGGAAACGATATTTAATATCGAAAAGACATTGGCAAACGCGCAAATGAGCCGTACTGCCATGCGCGATCCTAATGTAACTTATAACAAGTTTGCGACTGCCGATTTTGCTAAAACTACGCCGCATTTAAACTGGGTGACTTTGTTGCCGCAGCTAAAAATGGGCGGACAGGATACCATCATAGTCGGCCAGCCTGATTTCTTTAAGGCTGAGGATGCTTTATTAGCTTCAACTTCTGTGGACGATTGGAAAACTTACCTGCAATGGAACCTGCTTAAAGGCTCGGCGGGCGCGTTAAGCTCACCATTTGTGAAGGCTGCCTTTACCTACAGCAGCGCATTAAGCGGGCAGAAAGTACAGGCCCCGCGCACTGAACGCATGTCGAACCTGGTGGATGGCAGCATAGGTGAGTTATTGGGACAACTTTACGTTGAAAAATACTTCACCCCGGCCGCTAAGCAATATATGGTAGGCCTGGTGAACAACCTGAAGGTTACCCTTGGCGAACGCATACAACACCTGGACTGGATGAGCGATGTTACCAAAGCCAAGGCGCTTAAAAAATTAGCTGCCTTTACTGTGAAGATCGGTTATCCCGACAAATGGCAGCCTTATGCCGGCCTGGAGATAGAGCGGGGTGATTATTACGGCAACCTGGAGAGGTTATCAATCTGGAGGTACAATTATAATGTGAGCCAGCTGGGTAAGCCGGTGGACAAAACTCGCTGGGGCATGAGTCCGCCGACAGTAAACGCTTACTACAGCCCTACCAATAACGAGATCGTATTCCCTGCCGGTATACTGCAGTTCCCCTTCTTTGATTTTAAGGCGGACGATGCTGTGAACTATGGCGGCATAGGCGCTGTGATCGGCCACGAAATGACCCACGGTTTTGACGACCAGGGTCGCCGGTACGATGCAGACGGTACTTTGCGCGATTGGTGGACCAAGGACGACGCCGATAAATTTCAAATCCGTGCTGACCAGGTAGTGAACCAATACAATGGCTTTACCGTGCTGGATACCATCCATGTAAACGGCAAACTGACCTTAGGCGAAAACCTCGCCGACCTGGGTGGATTAAACGTTGCATATGCCGCGTTTAAGAAAACCAAACAAGGACAATCCAATACCAAGATCGATGGCTTTACACCCGATCAGCGTTTCTTCCTGTCATGGGCACAGGTTTGGCGTGGCTCGCAACGGCCTGAGGCAGCAGCGCAGCGCATCCTAACCGACCCGCACTCACCGGAACAATACCGCACCAACGCGCCGATTACTAATATCGATGCCTGGTACGCTGCATTCAATGTGCAGCCTGGTGATAAAATGTATAAGAAGCCGGAAGACAGGACGAAGGTTTGGTAGACAAATCGTAAGTTCTGAGTCTTAATTTATAAGTCAAAGCCCGGTTGAGAAGCCGGGCTTTGATGTTTAACTTCTTCTCAACCCAAAAACCAGCATCTGCTATCAAATTTTCTATTGTGGACAACCCTGTTAACAAACTTCTATTTATGGTTTCACTCTCACTGCGCCTTGTGATTGCTGTTAAATGAATCCCTGAATATTTTCCAGCCAGTCTTCGTTAGTTTCCACAATTTCAAGTATTTGCCATCGTCGAGAAGTTTTCCACCCGTATCAAAAACCTGCCAGGTGCCTTCCTCGGTTACGTATTCCTTACCATCACCATAAATATTGCCGCTTTGGAATTTGACACCTTTAACCTTCCCTGCGGCAAATGTGTCCTCGAAATCTTTTTTAAGTGCTTTCCTGCCGAATATTGAAGGCGCGTTGGGTGCTAACAGGCTTGCATCTTCAGTATAGAGGTCGACAATAGCCCCGTCTTTTTTTGCGAACAAGTTAAAATAAAGCGCGTTGGTCTTTTTAATCGCCTTTTTTACGCTGGGTAAATCCGGGGAATTAGTAATCTGAGCCCGGCAGCTGTCATAAACGAAAAAGAGGGCTATGCAGGCGATTGCTGTTATCAGGTGGTTTTGTTTCATGATCCTTTAATTAATTTGAACGAATAATTAAAACAAAATTAGCCGCTGAAAAAGAGCAAAAATTGTAAAAAACGGAACAGTTCAATTTTTGAGAGCTGCAGAAAGATCGGTTGAACTTTCCGGGGAAAACCGGGAGGGCGTTGAGCCGGTGAAGAATTTAAAATCCTTTATAAAGTGCGACTGATCGAAATAACCGCACTGATGTGCAATTGTAGTCAGTGATAAATCGTTGCCCGCAACAAGGTGAAGACTTTTTTGAAACCGGGCTATTTTACTAAACAGGTTTGGAGTAAGACCGGAATAATCTAAAAATATTTTTTGCAGGTAACGGGATGAAATGCCGTACCTGGACGCAACAGAGTGAATATTCTCAAAAAAATCGTCCTTACTTAAATCATGCATAATGCTGTTTACCAGCCTTAGCCTGCTAAATTTATTCGCGGAAAACGAAAGCCTTTTCAATAAAAATTCATCCAGCAATTCAATCCTCCGGTCCAGTGATTCAGCTTCCAATAATTTTGAATACAACAGAGCGGTTTCCTTACCCCCTATGTCTTTAAAATCAATTACCTGGTCATTAAACAGTTCTATCCGCTCATCGAAAAAACAAGCGGCTGAGTGTGTAAAAAACCGGATACCTAACATGGAATGCTTGCCAAAAGAAGCAAATGTGAAGGGTTGAATCGTTTGCCCCCATAATTGCACATCGGGCTGGGTTATTAAATCACCATTCTTTATTTGTTGCGGGCCGTCCGTCCCGAGATTGAACATGATCTCGATGAAGCCCGTCGCAAAGACCTTGTCTTCGGTAAAAACAGCGATGTCCGTTTCGCATACAAAATAACATTGCACATGATTTTTTAACAAGTTATCCGGAGCGAATTCTTTATACCGCATGTGTCACAAATAAAATCTAAGTTAATATAAAACAGAAGCATTTTAAAAAGCTGACATTTTGCGTACTTAGTGCAGCAGCTGTTACTTCATTTTGACAACGACTTTTCCTTTAGCCCGTCCGCTTTCAACATAGCTCAGAGCTTCCTTAATCGATTCGAATGGGAAAATTTTGTCCACAACCGGTCTTATAGCACCGGAATTTATAAGTGAATTGATCTCTTTTAACTGTGCTCCGTTTGCCTTCATAAATAGAAATGTAAAGCCCACATTAAGCCGTTTCGCTTTTTTTCTCACTCCCGAGCTCAAAAGGTGCATTATTAATTTCACGAACCAGGGGGCTCCGATTTCTTTCGCAAACTCCGGATCAGGCGGACCGGAGATCGAGATAAGTTTTCCACCAGGCTTTAACATGCGCAGCGACTTTTCCAGTGTCTTCCCGTCCTGGCTATTCAAAACCAGATCGTACCCGTGCAGAATTTCCTCAAAGTCATCTTTCTTGTAGTCAATGACAACATCCGCCCCGAGACTTTTCACTAACTTCATGTTGGCTGCACTTGTAGTTGTGGCCACTGTAGCACCCAGGTATTTCGCCAGCTGGATGGCAAACGTGCCTACACCACCTGAACCGGCCTGGATGAATATTTTCTGCCCCTTTTTCAGGTTTCCTTTTTCAATCAATGCCTGCCAGGCGGTTAGACCCACCAGGGGAATGGATGCGGCTTCTTCCATACTTAGTTTCTCTGGCTTGAGCGCTACATCAGCTTCCTTAATCGCTATGAAATCCGCAAATGTTCCAATCCTATGATCGGCCGGGCGTGCATAAACCGCGTCTCCAACTTTAAATTGTTGTACATGGGCTCCGACCTCGGTTATAACGCCGGCCACGTCATGACCCAGAACAAAGGGTGCTTTATAAGGCAAAATAAGTTTGAACTCCCCGTTTCTGATCTTGGAATCCAATAGGTTGATACCGGCAGCGTGTACTTCTACCAGCACCTCATCTGGCTGCAGTTGCGGATCAGGCATTTGCCCAATACGTCCGCCATCCTTGCTTTTATATTTGTCTATAATGAATGCTTTCATTTTTTAATACGGTTTTTCCTTTTAATTGCATGTTTTATTTCTTTTGTAAATTTTATTTTGAAGCGTTAATCGATTTCAGAATGGATTTCTCGAAAAGCTTATAGGCGAAATGTTGAAGCAGGAGTACGATTGATGATCCTTTTCCGACGGGGTAACCAAACGTTGGATTTTTTTCCTTCACTGCTTGCAATAAAGTAGCGATAACCGGCGCAGGGTCGGGTGCCTTATCAAATGTACTTTTGGTATACGCGATGACCTTTTGCCGGAGCAGATCATAGTCTGCGATCTTTCCTTTTGCTACCGTTGCACTTTCGCCGATATTGGTTTTGAAACTAATCGGCTCAACCATAACCACCTTGATGTTAAACTGGTTCAATTCAAACCGAAGTGCCTTAAAATAGCCTTCGAGGGCATGTTTGGAAGCCGAATAGTAGGAAGTATTTGGAAGACTCACTAAACCCAGCAAGGAACCAAGAGTAATTATTTTTCCATGTTTTTGCCTCCTGAAGTAGGGCAGCAACTCGTTAGTTATTTTGATCGTTCCCCAAAAGTTGGTCTCAAACTGCTGCTTACCTAACTCAATAGGGGTTTCTTCGGCAAGTCCGTTTACTAAGAAACCTGCGTTGTTGATCAGCACATCTAAAGTTTTGATCTGACTGAACAGTTGCTTGCCAAACGATGCTATGGAATGGTCATTATTTAAATCCAATGGCAGTAACTTAAATGGTAATCTTGCCTGGTGTTTTTCCGGATCCCGGCTTGTGCCGATTACCTGGTAGCCATTTTCGTGGAGCTTGCTGGCGACAAGCAGCCCGATGCCCGATGATGCACCTGTGACTAATACTGTTTTTCCTTTTAATTCCATGATTTTTTTATTTTAGACTTTTTAGTATATTTTATGATAGTTTTGTACTTTTTATTTACTTGACTGGTAGGATGTATTTATGCTTTGTTTTTAGCGACGTTTATGTAAAAGACTTTTTAGTATATTTTACGTCAAAAAATTATATCGCATAGCTTTCTAACTCTGCTTTCAGGCTCCTGAGTAAACCAGCCATCGGTTTTGCAGTATTCATCGCCCTGCACATAACAACAGCTCCTTCAACCGCAGCCACCGCTTTGAATGCATAAACAGCCGGATCAAGCTGGTCAGAAAATTCACCGGCGGCAATGCCCTGATTTAAAATACTAACAAATAATTCCTGCCCATGGCGAATGACACCAGCTATCTTTTCTTTAATGGCCGGAAAGTTATCATCGGATTCCACCGCAATGTTAAATACGGGACATCCGCCTTTAAGGTAAGTATTCAATGGATCTTTATAAAAATCGAGAAAAGCAAATACCTTAGCCTTCGCAGTTTTACCCTTGCTGATAGTTAACAACATTTTCTCGCCGTTAGTATTCAGCATGAAATCAACAACCTGCAAGGCAAGGTCTTCCTTGCCTTCAAAATGACCGTAAAGGCATCCTTTAGTCAATTTTGTGGCAGCAAGCACGTCGTCTATATTAGCGCCGGATATCCCTTTCTGATTAAAGACAGGGGCTGCTGTTTCCAGGATGAATTGTTTTGTTCTTTCGGCTTTAGTAAGCATTTTTATTAAAATTAATAGCGCAAAAATATACTAAAAAGTTTATTTAAAATGAAAAACTTGACCTCCTTGTGTTTTATGACCTGAAGATGATGCTAATTCGGAGAGTGGTCCCTGAATTTATTTGATATCATACCCGCTTCTTTTTTAAAAATCCGTAAGAAGTCGATTAGAAGATAAATTATTAAAAATCGAGCAACAAGGGTATGGTAGTCGAACACCTTCTCGGTATTTTGTCCTAAAATTACAGCGCTTATGTAACGATTTGAGCAAAGCAGTTGTCTTATAATATATGAGACTAAAACTACCACTTATCTTAACCTTATTCACGCTGTTACTATTCAACTTTGCCGATGCACAAACAGGAGGCGGAAAAATCTCAGGGTCGATTATAGATGATGCAAAAAAACCGCTTGATGGCGCAACTGTGATCTTACTCATTGCGAAAGATTCGTCAGTGGTAAATACCCAATTGGCTAAGGCGGATGGTAGCTTCGCCTTTCAAAACCTGGAAGATAATACCTACTTGCTCAAGGTGACCTATATCGGCTATAAAAATTACCGTAGCGACAATGTAGTTGTCAGCCAGCAAAAACCGGTTAATTTACCAGCTTTTGTTTTATCATCAACCGGAAAAACATTGAATGAGGTTGCCGTAACCGCGCAGAAATCATATATCCAGCAAAAAATTGACCGTACGGTAATTAATGTAGGCGCGCTGATATCGAATACCGGCGCAAATGCCCTGGAGGTCCTTGAAAAGACGCCGGGTGTGCAGGTAGATGCCGATGGCAATATCACCTTTAAAGGAAAAAGCGGCGTAATGGTCATGATCGATGATAAACCTACTTATCTTTCGGCTGCCAACCTGGCTACTTACCTGAAATCGTTGCCATCGTCAGCATTAGACCAGATAGAGCTGATGGATAACCCACCGGCCAAGTATGACGCGGCGGGAAATGCGGGCGTGATCAATATCAAAACCAAAAAAAATGCAAACAGGGGGCTGCATGCCGTGGTTTCAGCAGATTATGGACTGGGGCATTATTACCGTACCGATGAGAGCATTAATCTCAATTACCGCGTCAACAAAGTGAACCTGTTTGCCAATCTTTCCTACAATGAAAACCGAAACTTCAGGCGGCTCGAAATTGACCGGGATTATTTTGATGCGAACGGAAACCCAACCTCGTCTTTAAAGGATATTTCCTATTTCAGGCCGACTAACCATAATACCAATGTCAAGGCCGGGATGGACTTTTACGCCTCGCCAAATACCACATGGGGCGTGGTGTATACCGGCGACATTTACCGGGGCAACGATAATAGCCCGGTATATACCTTATTATATGGCAACAATGGCGGTTTGGATTCAACCATCAATACCCTGAACACTTCTAAAAACAGATTTAGCAGCAATGGCATTAACTTAAATTACACCCATAAGTTTGATAGTACCGGCAGGCAGTTCACCTTTGACCTGGATTATATTCACGATGCGTCAGGTGGCAACCAGATGTTCGTAAACAACACTTTTTTGCCGGACGGCACTTTAACAAATTCGAACGCCCTGAGGGATGATTTGCCTTCGGCGATCAATATTTATTCCGTTAAGGCTGATTATTCCCATCCATTAAAAGGCAAGGCAAAGCTGGAAGCCGGTATTAAGAGCAGCTATGTAAACACAGATAACGCCGCCAATTATTTTAATGTGATCAACAATGCAGACTCTATTGACTACAACAATACCAACCGGTTTTTATACAAAGAGAATATTAATGCGGCTTATGTTAATTTCAACAAAAACTTTGGCAGGTTCTCCATTCAAACAGGTTTGCGTTTAGAGAATACCAATGGCTACGGGCACCAGTTGGGCAATGCTGAAAGAGCGGACTCATCGTTTACAAATCATTATGTGAACTTGTTTCCTACCGCCTATTTTTCCTACAACCTGGATACAGCGGGACATAACGTGCTGGTGCTTTCGTATGGCCGGCGGATAGGCCGACCGAATTACGGCAGTTTAAATCCATTTACCTTTTTTGTGGACGAATACACCTATTTTTCAGGCAACCCTTTCCTGAAATCGCAGTTTACTGATAACTACAAACTGGCCTATAGTTTCAGGAGCCTGTTTACCATTGCAGTTGCTTATAATGTTACAGCCGATGTTCAGGGTGAAACTATCCACAGAAGCGGTGATGTGTTTATCAGTACCCAGGGCAATATCGGGCATCAGAAGACACTTGATCTCTCCGTTAACACCAACTTCCAGCCAGCTAAATGGTGGTCGGTTAATTTATATGCCGAGGTATATAGAAACACTTACCAGGGAGCATTTTACACCGGATACCTCAATCAGTCGCAGGTTACTTTTAGCGGGAATGGCAGCAACCAATTCACGATATCAAAAACCTGGAGCGCCGAATTGAGCGGGTTTTATGATAGCGGCGGCACTTACGGCCAGTTTGTTACACTACCTAAAGGCATGCTTAATGCCGCTATCCAGAAGAAAATATTGAATAATAAAGGTTCGATCAAGTTAAATGTGCGCGATATCCTTCACACGTTTAGCCCAAGTGGCACCATTACCAACATTGCTGGCGCCAATGCAACATTCCATAACTATTTGGATACACGGGTAGCAACCCTGGCATTTAACTATAGTTTCGGAAAAACAACCAATACACCTCAAAAACGTGAAACGGGAGGTGCGGACAGTGAAAAAGACAGGGCGCATTAATAGTAGGATCAATTCCGAAGCGTTGATGCCTGAATGTACGGCGGGCTGTTATTTCTTTATTTCATAATGCAATTCCACCATTCCGCTTTTATAAGCGGTCACGTTTTTTAGGTGCAACGCCTGCTCTTGTCCTACCTGGTCAAAGAATAGTATCCCATCACCCAAAACTATGGGCATAACTGATACCCTTATTTCGTCTGCCAGTTTCAAACGGATAAAATCTTTGGCAAGCATTGCCCCGCCTGCAAGCCAAACGTGCCTGTAGTTTGGCTTTAGTCGTTCGTTCACCAATTTGTTCAGATCACCCGAATAAATTTCAACATTAGGCCTGTTAACAGGCAGATCCCTGTGAGATAATACAATGGTCGGCGTATTTCCATAGGCCCATCCATAAGATTTAGAAAGTTCCAAAGCGTACTCGTAGGTTCGGGCGCCCATAACATAGCAGTCTATAGTTTTAAGAAATTCTCCCGCTTCCTGTTCAGTAACAGTAGCGCCTTTTTCGTAGTGATCTGCAGTCTCAAACCACGAAATGCTATTATCTTTTTTAGCGATCATGCCGTCGAGACTTGAAACCAGGTGGATCGTTATTTTAAATGTGTCGTCCGTCATTTAACGTATGCTTTTGATTTGTTGTTAAATATGCGGATTTGTTGTTCTTTTCGCAAGCATGGGCGAATACCCGGCTGGATATAAAAATGCGTTCCGTATCTCACCCCGGAACGCACCACATAGTGTTTCAACTAAATCTCAGATCTCACGTATATGGACCTAAGCTCTTTTGGCAGGCCGTCTCCTGAATCATTGAGCCTACTCATTTCGCAAACTCTTAACCGGGTTTGCAATGGCTGCTTTTATTGCCTGGAAACTTATTGTTGCCAATGCAATAATTATTGAAGCAAGGCCGCCTGCAGCGAATAACCACCAGCTAATGTTGATGCGATAAACATAATCCTGCAACCATTGATGCATGTAATACCATGCAATAGGTGTAGCAATGGCAAAAGCAATGGTAATAAGTATGATAAATTCTTTTGAAAACAAATAAACGATATTGCCTGCACTGGCACCTAGTACTTTACGAATACCAACTTCCTTTATTCGCTGTACTGCCATAAATGAGGCTAAACCATACAAGCCAAGGCAGCTCAGAAATATGGCGATGGCCGCAAAAATTTTGTACAGCTGCGATAACTGGTTTTCCTGCTTGTAAAAACTTCCGATCTTCTCATCCAAAAACTTATATTCATAAACGAAATCGGGGAATGTTTTGTCAAATATTTTTTTAACAGATTGCATGGTGGAAGGCATGTTTGCGGTCGCCAGTTTTATCCCGACCTGGTTGTACATGGCAACATCGGTGGTAATGAGCAATGGCGCCAGATCATTGCGGAAAGACCGGTTATTAAAATCCTTCAATACACCAACAACGGTTCCTTTGATCTGATCATGCCAGGTGGTCATCGGCTTGTTCAATATGTCTTCGGGTCTTTTCAACCCCAAACTTTTCACCAGGGACTCATTCACTAAAAATTCTCCTGTGGTATCGGACGGGTACATATTTCTGCCGGCTATCAGCGGTAATTTATAAGTGGGCACATATCCGTCGTCGGCGAATTTGGTAATAACCTGGAAGTCTGTTTGTTTTACTGCATGATTATATTTGATGATGCTCCACAGATCAGTGCCATTTTCAACCGGGGTATTGGAACTATAGGTAACCGCCTGCACGCCGTTTACGGACATTAGCTGTTTCTTTAAATAATTCAGCCTGCTGATTCGGAGACTATCCACACGAAAAGGAACATTGACGATGGCGTCTTTATCAAAGCCGAGGGGTTGGTTCATAAAATAATCCATTTGCTTTACGATGATGAGCGTCCCGATGATGAGTGCCTGTGCAATGATGAATTGAAATACGACTAATCCCCGCCTTAATGAAATTCCTTGTGTATTTGATGTGAGCTTACTCTTTAAGGCATTAACGGGGTTGAAACGTGATAAAACAATGGAAGGATAAAAGCCTGCGAGTGCAGTTACGACAATGGTTACCGCCAGGAGAAATAAGATGATTGCAGAATCGCTGAATATGTTGAATACAAGCGAAAGTTCTAAAAGCCGGCCCACGGAAGGCAATGCAAAAATTGTAATGAAGCTTGCAAGCGTTACGGCACCTATAACGATCAAAAATGTTTCGACAATGAACTGGATCTGCAATTGGGATTTGCTGCTCCCCAATACTTTTCTTACGCCAACTTCTTTGGCGCGGTTAACGGCCTGCGCAGTGGAGAGGTTGACAAAGTTTACGCACGCAATCAATAAGATGAATGCGGCAATGAGCCACAATACATTAAGCAGTTGATGACTGATGGTTTGGTTGCTGTAATTACCAACCCGGGTGTCATAATGCACCGCATTTAATGGCTGTATAAAATGCCTGTCGGTATTGCCCGGCGATTCCACCTTGTGGGAGTAAGCTCTTAATTGCTGGTTGAAATTGTCGATAGAAATGTTCTGCGGCAGCAAGATATAACAACCAAAACCGGCTACATTGCCGTCCCAATCGTTGGATTTTGACAAGTAATCGCCGGTGAAACCTGTTCCATAAGACACAACAACTTTAAGCTGGAAATCTGTATTTGCCGGTATGGTGGCCAAAATGCCTGAAACTTTCAGTACGTCGACGCCGTGTTCGAACATATAGCCGCCCATTTGCAATTTAATGGTTCTGCCTATGGCTGTTTTCCAGTCGCCGAAATATTTTTCAGCGATCTCTTTGGTAAGCAATACGTTGTTCGGATCTTTTAACGAGGCATACGAACCTGCAAGCAGGGGGAAATCGAATATTTTAAAGAACGAAGGATCCATGTAAAATACACCGTGCTGTTCTTTAAAATCTTTTTCCGTATTCCCTTTATTATCAACGATCAGCAACTGATCATCATGGCTGGAAAATATCGGGGCTACCTGCTCTATTTGTGGAAAAGACGTTTTCAATCCTACAGGCATTGGAAAAGGAATGGCTGTCTTGTAAGAAATATTTCCTCCGTTTTCGTACTGAAATTCGGTCAGCATACGATAGATACGATCTTTCTTTGCGTGAAAAGTATCGAAGCTGGTTTGAAACTGTATAATGATAAAGATCACCATACAAACAGCAATACCGACAGCCAGGCCGGTAATATTAATGGCGGCATAGCTTTTATTGCGCGTCAGGTTGCGCCATGCTATTTTTAAATAATTTCTGAACATATAATTGCGATTAAATTTCTTATGAGACCACTTCGGGGTGGTTTCATGGTGTGAAATTACCGTCGCAGAGCGGGATGAACTTCCCAAATTATAAGATGGCTGCTCTTTTTCCAGATTGTTTTTGTATTCCAGTGGGCTTTTCCCGGTCATTTGCCTGAAAATGCGATTAAAGGTGCTTTGGGAGTTGAATCCCGATTCAAATGAAATGCCCAGCAGGGTGATATGGTCATAAGCAGGGTCCTGCATTTTCCTGACGACGTCCGCAACGCGATATTCATTAATGAAATCATTAAAGCTTTTTTTGAGGACGGTGTTGATTATCCGGGATAGTTCATGGGTAGTCAGCTCAAGCTTTTCAGCAAGTGAACTCAGGCTTAATTCGGGATCCTGGTAATAGCGATTGGCTTTAACGACTTTCTTCAGCCAGATACCTTTTTGCTTCAGTTCTGTTGGCAGCAATGGTTTTAAGATCGGTGCTGTGCCTGCCTGCATACCAATTTCCGGCCTTAAAAAGGCCCTCGCCGCCATCCAGGTGATCATCAACACCAAAAGAAGATACAAGGGATAGTAAGCTTGCACACCTAAGTGGTAAAAATAGCCTGCGACTGTAAAGGGTATCCACAACAGCCATAATAGCCCGAAAACGGTCAGTAATTTATGCAACCATTGCAGCTCGTGCCGGTATCGGTCGCCCCCGTTAAATTTTAGCTGCTTGTAAAAGCCTTCGATCAGTGTGCGGCACCGGTATAAGTAGATAACGACCGAAATGAATGCTAACAATTGCAATATTGGGTTCAGGCGCTGAAATGCCAGCGTGTCGTAAGTCGGTACACCCGTTTTTATACTTTCCCAAATCCCGATAACGTAAACGCTCAGTTCCAGCAATACAGGACTGAAATGCAAGATATCCCTGCGATGGAATTGATATTCCGGCCGGGCTATTTTAAGAACATAAAAATAGATCAGGGGGCCAAATACCAGCGAAAATTGCATTGGCAGCCGGCTCCAAAAAGGAACATAGGTTGTCAATTGGATGTCAATCGCCAATATCCGGGCAATCCACAAAGCAACGACAGCCAATGCCATTGCCAAAAAACGGTTTGCCGACCGATTTGCTTTCCCCGTGAACCAAAGAAGCAAGATAAAGGTAAGGCCGATAAACAGCGTTCCAAAGAACGCAGCGTCGTAAAGGGTGATATGGAATGTATATGGTTTCAAGTAAATTAAATAACGCGTAATCGCTGTACCAAATTACTAACAAGATCTAACAAAATCCCGTTAAATACCCCCACAGATAAAAATGCGTTCCGTATCTCACCCCGGAACGCACCACATAGTGTTTCAACTAAATCTCAGATCTCACGTTGATAGACCTAAGTTCTTTCGGGCAACTGCCCGGATCATTCGCTTCTCAGACTTTTTACAGGATTAGCGAGCGCCGCTTTGATAGCCTGGAAACTGATGGTGAGCAGTGTGATAATAATAGCTGCGATGCCCGAGGCGATAAACACCTCTATGCCGATGCTGACGCGGTAGGTGTACTTCTGAAGCCAATTGTGCAGGTAATAGAAGGCCACGGGCGAGGCGATAACACAGCTAATACCTACCAGCACTATAAAATCGCGGGAGAGCAGCAGCCAAACCTGCGCTATTGATGCGCCCAGTACTTTGCGGATGCCAATCTCCTTAGTGCGCTGCTCGGCAACGTAGGCGGCCAACCCGAACAGGCCAAGACAGGATATAAATATGGCCAGCCCGGCGAACACGCCCGCCAGTTTACCCACCAGAACCTCCAGATTAAACTTGTGCTCATATTCGTCATTCACAAATTTGTATTGGTAAGGGTAAGCAGGGTTATATTTGTCAAATATCTTGCCTATCTTCTCTATCGCGGTATGCGTACCGGCGTTTTTTGCCAGCTTGTATGTGATCACAAAACCGAACGGGTTATGCCCGAATACGGCGGGCTCCACTGGCTTATACGGCGAATCCATCAACGCATCCTTTACCACGCCGATGATCCTTACCGGTTTTGCGTTGAAATTAATGGTTACCAGCTGATTAACGGGGTCTTTCAAACCGATACGCCTCACCATCGCTTCATTCACGATCACATTCAGCGTGTCGCTTTTCCAGTCACCCGTGAAATTGTGTCCTTCTGCGAAGGTCATCCCCAAAGTCTTAAAATAGTCATCCGATATCCATATCGCGCCGATGTTCACACTTTCTTCCCCCGCAACTTTACCCGGCCACTTGTCCAGCGAAAAATGGCTGTACACCTGCGTCGCCGGGGAGGTGGATGAGGCAACGCTTTCCACCAGTCCTGAAGACAGCAGGTCGTTTCTCAGCGCTTCGAAGTGCTGGGACAGGTCACTGTTCATGTCGGTCATCACCAGCCTGTCGGTGCTGTAGCCCGTTGGCCGGTTCTTCACGTATTGTATCTGCTGGTAAACGATCACGGTGCTTATGATCAGCGCAATGGAACAGGTAAACTGCACCACCACCAGCACCTTCCTCGGCATGGATGCCCAGCGGCCCATCTGGATGCTCCCCTTCAGCACCTTCACCGGGCTGAACGAGGACAGGTAAAACGCCGGCCGGCTTCCCGCTATCAAACCGGTGAACAGCACAAACACGATCATGATAGCCCAGAAACCAATGTTGCCATAAGGGATATGGACATCGGCGTTGGTGAGTAAATTGAACGCCGGCAAAGCCAGCGTCACCAACAGTAAGCTCAGCAGGAACGATATAAAAGTTACCAGTACCGACTCCGTCAAAAATTGGTAAACTAAATCCATACGCGCCGAGCCGATAGCCTTGCGTACCCCAACTTCCCTCGCCCGCTTCTCCGACCTGGCCGTGGAGAGGTTCATAAAGTTGATACAGGCTATGGCCAGCACCAGCATGCCGATGATGCTGAACAGTCGCACATATTCCACGAAGCCACCAACGGGTTTACCGTTCTTAAAATCGGTGATCAAGTGCCAATCCTTCAACGGATGCAGGAATACCTCCGGCTTCAACGACCGCATCTCGGGGCTTCTTTTATTGACGATGTCCCGTATCTTCGGCCCAATCTGCTCATAGGTTATCCCCGGCTCCAACGCTACGTAGGCGGAAAATGAATTATAGGTCCAACGGGTGCGTCCATCTTTTATCCAACCCTGAGTCGCTTCAGTGTAAGCAAAGGGCACCAGGTAGCTGAATTGCATTGTAGCATTTGTGGGAATATCCCGGATGATGCCTGTTACCGTCATGTTCTGCGCATTATCAAAGCGGATGGATTTCCCCATCGGGTCAGCATCGCCAAATAGCGCTCTTGCTGTCGACTCGGTCAGAACTATCGAATAAATATCTTTCAGCGCCGAACTGGCATTGCCTTTAACAAAAGGATACTGGAATATTTTAAAGAAATCCGACCCAGCCGCCCCGCCGCCTAGGTATAGTTTTTTATTGCCCACCAACAGGCCGTGGTTCATCTTGCCGATATAGTCAGATTCGGCCACATATTTTATTCCCGGTATCTCTTTGCGCAGAACATCGGCCAGCGGCAGCGCGATGGAGTTCTGGGTAGTTGTGCCATTGTGCTGGCTGGTCAGGTTCATCTCAACCTGGTACAATTGCTGGTAGCCGGGCAGGAAACGGTCATAAGAGTATTGATTGACTACCCACAGACCGATGAGCAGCGCCACCGCCATACCGGCCGCAAGGCCTGCAATATTCAGGGTGCTATAGACTTTGTTGTGCAGCGTGTTGCGCCACGCCATCTTCAAATAATTACGAAACATACGATTGCGATTTAATTTCTTATAAGACCACTTTGGTGTGGTTTCCTGATGTAAAATTAAAGCAGCCGAAAGAGAATAAGGTCTCAAAACACGACTTGGGCGCTCTTTTTTTAGCCCGCGCTTATATTCCACCGGGCTTTTCCCGGTCATTTGCCTAAAAGTGCGGTTAAAGGTGGATTTGGAATTAAACCCGGCATCCATTGCCATGCCCAGCAATGTGAGCCGGTTATAGCCCGGGTCCTGCATTTTCCGCATTACTTCTCGTACGCGGTATTCGTTTACAAAATCATTGAAGTTTTTTCCCAGTGTCGTATTGATAATCCGGGACAATTCGCGGGGAGGAATATCCAGCGCCTCAGCTAGTGCGCCTAGACTGAGCTCCGCATCACGGTAATATGCGCCTGTTTCCATTGCCTGCTGCAAAGAATTACCCTTTTGAATCAGTTCCCTCGAAATTGAAGGCGTCGAAACCGGTGTTTCCTCCGGTATGGCTTTTCGTTTTAACAAACATTCCGCCACCACCAGGATCACGGCCAGCACTGAAAACAAAACCAATGGATCATAAACATGGAAGCTGAATGGATCGTGATTGTTAAAATATTCCGCAGCTTTATATAGTGTCCATAATAGCCACAATACTCCGAAACCTACCGATAAGCGTTTCAACCGGCTAAATTCCCTTATCGGTTTGATCTTCCCGGTAAGCCATAAAAGCAGGGAAAAATCAATCGCTATAAATAGCGATCCCAGGGAGGCCAGGTCATACAGGTTTATATGGAATGTATATGGATTCAAGTATTTTCATTGCTTCAATCCCTGTTCCAAATTATTAACTTTATGATATAAAGACGGTTACGTTTTTATTTACACTAGTTATTGTAACGATAGCGAACATCAAACCGTTCGGTTTTGAATTGCAGGTAAGATCACCGAAGGAACTAAACCCAGAGTGCCCACATTAGTGGATAACCAAAATAATTTACTCATTCCTTAATCCCTTTACAGGATTTGCCGTAGCTGATCTGATCGTTCGGAAGCTAATAGTTAGCAGTGCTATTATAATGGCCCCCCCACCTGCCACTATAAATACCCATAAACTCAGGTTGGTATGATAGACAAAATTCTGCAGCCACTTATGCATGAAAAACCATGCGATCGGCGATGAAATTAGCAATGAAACGGCGATCAGTATGACCACTTCCTTATTCAGCAAAGTCAATATATCGCTTACACTTGCCCCCAACACTTTCCTGATACTAATCTCTTTGGTCCGTTTCTCGGTAGTGAACATGGCTAATCCGAACAGCCCCATACATGAAATAAAGATGGTAATCAGCGTTGCTGTTCTCATGAGCCACTGGGTTTGCTGATCGCCCTCGTACAATCGGGAAATAGAATCGCCCAGGAAGGCGTAATCAAAAGGCTCTTCAGGATAGATTTTCTTCCATTCCTTAGCTATACCGCTTACCAATTGTGGTATATCACCTTTTTTATATTCCGCAGGGGTTAATTTTATCGCTATACCAATTTGAACTTTAGGGTCGTTGGCAATAACTACCGGCATAATCTGCTGGTGGAAAGAACTCTCGTAGAAATCGGCTACCACGCCGGCTATTGGATATGCTTTATTTTGACCGCCAAATAATAAGAGTTTACCAACAGCCTTTTCAGGATTATTAAATCCAAGTGTTCTTGCAGCAGTTTCATTGATCAGGTATTCTCTTACACTATCGCTATGAAGCAGATTGCGGCCGGCAACTATCTTCATATTGTAAAATGGCACGAAATTTTCATCACCTGAATGAATAGAGGCCTGGATGGCTTTGTCGCTGCTCCCTTGTAATTGTATGCTATTGCCATTGTGGGCAAAGCCCATCGGCGGGAAAATTTCTGTGATAACCTGTTCAACACCCGGCAATTGTTTCACTCTTTCGGCAAGTACCTTCATTTTCCCCGTATGGTCACTCCAGAGGCTTCTTAAGGTGATAATGTTACTTGTTTTAAAGCCCAGTTCCTGTGTTTGCATATAATTGATCTGCTTACCTATCACTATGGTTCCGATAATGAAAATAAGCGATATCGTAAACTGGAAAACGATCAGGCTTTTGCGCAGGTAGCCTTTATTGTTCGTTTTTTCATTTATTTCACCTTTAAGACTCGAAACCGGCCGAAACGCAGCTAATAACCGGGCAGGATAAAGCCCTGCAAGCAATGTGGTAAAGATCGCGATACCGGCAAGAAATATCCAGGTAGTATATTCGGTAAAATCGAATTTTACGCCGGGCGGGATATAAGCAGCAAATAAATTCAATACTGGCCGTATAGCGGCAACGGCTATAGCCACTGCCAGCAAAGCCAAAGTAAATGCTTCTGTTAAAAACTGGAAAAGGATGGCCCCTTTTCCGCTGCCGAGCACTTTGCGTATGCCTATTTCTTTGGTTCTTTGTATGGATTGTGCCGTAGATAAATTGATAAAATTTACAGCTGCAATAAACAATATAAATAGGGCAACGGCTGACAGGACATACAATACCCTCAGGTCAGCTTTATTTCCTTCACCACCATATTCCCGGTGAAAATGAATGCTTGTAAATGGTTGGAGCCGTGCATGCAGCTTAGAATGCGGCGTGGGATCAAGGTGTTTTTTGATAAATGACGGAAATTGCACATCGATTTGTGACGGATTAACGCCCACAGGCAATTTCACCAGCTCCTGGCTGCCATGATTCAGCATAAACCAATTATCCAACGGGATCTGGTTTTTTAAGAAACTGCTGTTAATGGTGCTGAACGAAATAAAATCGGAAAAATCGAAATCGGAATTTTTATTCCAGTCTTTCAGAATGCCAGTAACAGTTACCGTAAGTGAATCATCGTAAGTGATCGTTTTGCCTATCATCTCGTCAGGCAGGAGGTCTCCGAAATAGGTTTTCGCGCGGCTCTGTGTGAGCACTACGGTCATGGGTTTAGTCAACGATGTTTTTTTACTACCGCTTAGCCAGGTGTAGGGTAATATGTTAAAATAATCCGCTTCGGCAATTATCCCTTGTGTCCCGTCGAATGATTTAATGACCTTTTCGCCTTGCTTTATTTTCACTTTTGGATTGTAGTGCTGAAAAGCTGCCACAGTCTCCAACCCGGACATTTCACTCCGCATAGCATCGGGCATTGGTGCGGGTACTGAATTCCAATGGGCGTGATCAGGATCAGGATTACCTTCCATGCTTACATCAATACAATAAATGCGCTCCCTATCAGGATGGAAGGTATCGAAACTAAATTCGAAACTTGCTACCAGATAAATGACCAGGCATCCGCAAATGCCCAGCGCAAGCCCCATTACATTAATGGCAGAATAAGTTTTATGGCGTGTGATGTGGCGCCAGGCCGTTTTAAAATAATTGCTAAACATATAATCGCGGTTTAATTTGTCCTGAGACCACTTCGGAGTGGTATCATGATACGAAATTACCGCAGCAAACCGGCGATGAGGTTCCAAGTTATAAGATGGGATTTCTTTTTTCTGTTCGGCCTTATATTCTGCCGGGCTTCTCCCTGTCATTTGTTTGAAGATGCGGTGAAAAGTAGTTCTCGAGTTAAATCCTGAATCATACGCCATACCCAGCAGGGTGATATGATCGTAAGCAGGATCACGCATTTTATGGACCACTGACTGCACGCGATATTCATTAATGAAATCATTGAAGCTTTTTTTGAGGACGGTATTCAGTATCCGTGACAATTCATGAGTATGCAAGCCCAGTTTTTCAGCAAGTGAGCCCAGGCTTAATTCAGGATCCTCATAGTAGCGGTTTTCTTTAACCACCTTCTTCAGCCAGGTACTTTTTTGCTTCAGTTCCGCTGGCGGTGGTGATTTTAAAAATGATGCCGGATCAGGCGACACGTTGGCTTCCGGTCTTAGATAAGCCGCGGCCGCGATCCAGATCATCACCACCGCTAAAAGGAGATACAAAAGATAATAAGCATGAATGCCCAACTGGTTGTGGTAATAAAAATAATCCACGGCAGTGCAAGGTATCCACAAAAGCCACAACA
>Ga0207671_10000759_pt1 | contig 40972 bp, 45 predicted proteins | sample KBSC24metaG_FD_184352 | JGI IMG/M metagenome (GOLD analysis project Ga0207671, IMG submission 184352) | Corn rhizosphere microbial communities from Kellogg Biological Station, Michigan, USA - KBS C2-4 metaG (SPAdes) (version 2) | ecosystem: Host-associated > Plants > Roots > Rhizosphere > Soil...
TCCTTGTCGAAAAGATAGTCGAGATCCGCTTGCGTCAGTTTTTCTGTTGTGCGGAGAACTCCATTCATCTCCCGCATCCAGGTCAGCTGAGAAACAAATGAGCCGATCTGCGGCGAATAGCCCGGCAACGGACCGAGCATATTAGGACCAGTCGGAGCTGCGTCTGCGGCAGCCGGTCGGACTTCGCGCCGCTCAGATTGGCGCGCGCCCGCTCGAGATGCGCCACCGCGACCCTGAGGTCGGTGTTGGCGCCGAGCGCGTCGGCGATCAGCCCGTCGAGTACCGGGTCGTTATAGAGGCGCCACCATTGTGGATCGGCGGGCGCCGCCGCGTTCACCGCCGGGCTGACTGATCCGACGAATGGCCGGGCCGCGCTCGCGACGGTCTGCGGCCGATGATAGTCCGGCCCGGCGGCGCACGCGGTCAGCGCCGTGGTCGCGGCCAGCAGCAGGGCCAGCCCGCGATGCTGGCCAAACGCCTTGCGGAGCGCCCGACGCTTGCGGGCGGGCAGGAGGGGAGCCAGGAAACCCGGCAGCGGATCGGAGGTCTTGTCCATGGCGAACCTCATTCGGCCGGCTGGAGGAGAGGCGCGGCGTGACCGCCCCGCGAACGGAAGCGGGCAACGCGATCGCCCAGGGCACGGCAGACGACATAGAAAGTGGGGGTGAAGAGCAGGCCGAAGCCGGTGACGCCCAGCATCCCGAAGAAGACGGCGGTGCCCAGCGCCTGTCGCAACTCGGCGCCCGCGCCCTTCGCGATCACCAGCGGCACGGCGCCGAGGATGAACGCGAAGCTCGTCATCAGGATCGGTCGCAGCCGGGTCCGCGCCGCGTGCACGGCCGCATCGATCGGCGACAGGCCGTCGCGCTCCTCCCCCTGCTTGGCGAACTCGACCACCAGGATGGCGTTCTTCGCGGCCAGCGCGATCAGCACCACCAGGCCGATCTGGGTGAGGACGTTGTTGTCCATGCTCCGCAGATTGACCCCCGTCATCGCCGCGAGCAGGCACATCGGCACGATCAGGATGATGGCCAGCGGCAGCGTCAGGCTTTCATATTGGGCGGCCAGCACGAGGAAGACGAACAGGGTCGCCATGCCGAACACCAGCCCGGCGGTGTTGCCGGCGATATGCTGCTGGTAGGCTATGCCGGTCCATTCGGTATCGTAGCCGGACGGCAGGTCCACCGAGAGCTTCTCCATTGTCGCCAGATAATGCCCGCTCGAATAGCCCTTGGCGGTATCGCCATCGACCTCGATCGCCGGCATCAGGTTGTAGCGCACCACGCGATACGGGCCGGTCTTGTCGCGGAAGGTGGAAACCGCGCCCAGCGGCACCATGGCGCCCGAGTCCGATCGCGTCTTGAGGTTGGCGATGTCCGCCACCGTGTTGCGATAGGGCGCGTCGGCCTGTGCCGTCACGTGATAGGTACGGCCGAGCAGGTTGAAGTCGTTGATGAAGGCCGAGCCCAGATAATCCTGAAGGGTGGAGAAGACGCGCTCCGGCGGAACGCCGAGCTGCGCCGCCTTGCGGCGGTCGATATCAGCGAAGATGCGCGGCGTGCCGCTTTCGAGCAGGGTGAAGACCTGGTTCAGGCCGGCCGTCTGGTTGGCCTTGCCGATGAAGTCGGTGCCGGCCTTGACGGTCTCGGCGTAGGGCCGGTCCTCCCGGTCCTCCAGCATCATCCGATAGCCGAACGCCGGTACGATGCCCTGCACGGTCGGCGCCGGCAGGACCAGGATCCGCGCCTTGTCATAGCCCGCGACCGCCTTTTGGGCCTGCGCCATGATCTCGTCATAGGTGACGCCTTCCTTCTCGCGCTCGGCGAAGCTCTTGAAGGGGAAATAGATCGCCGCCGAGCTCGGAATGTTGGTCTGCGAGCCGCCGTCGAAGCCGGCGAACATCACCGCGCCGCGAATGCCCTTGATCGGCAGGATGCGTTTGGCGACATCCTGCGCCACCTCGTCCGTGCGACCCAGCGAGGAGCCTGGCGGAAGCTGTGCGACGGTGAGGAAATAGCCCTGGTCCTGGTGCGGGATGAAGCCGCCCGGCGTGATCCAGAACAGCAGCCCCGTCGCGCCGAGCAGCACCGCATAGGCAGCCAGCATCTTCTTCGGGCGGTTGACCAGGAAGAAGGTGAGGCGCGCATAGGCGTCGCCCAGTCGATCGAAGCCGCGATTGAAGCGATCGGACGCATTCCGGATCACGCGCCGCCAGCGCGGCACGTCCGGTCCGCTCGCCGCCGCCTTCGGCCGCAGCAGCATGGCCGCGAGCGCCGGCGACAGGGTGAGCGAGAGCAGCAGCGAGATGATCGTCGCCGACGATATCGTCACCGCGAACTGCTTGTAGAAGGCGCCCGAAATGCCGCTGATGAACAATGTCGGGATGAACACCGCGCACAGCACCAGCACGATCGCGACCAGCGCCGCCGACACCTCGTCCATCGACGTGCGCGAGGCCTCGAGCGGAGACAGGCCGTGCTCGATGTTGCGCTCGACATTCTCGACGACGACGATCGCGTCGTCGACGACGATGCCGATCGCCAGCACCAGCCCGAACAGCGACAGGGTGTTGAGCGAATAGCCGACGCTCGCCAGCACCGCGAAGGTGCCGATCAGCGAGACCGGGATGGCGATAATCGGGATCACCGCCGCGCGCCAGCTCTGCAGGAAGACGAGGATCACCAGCACGACCAGGATCATCGCTTCGCCGAGCGTGTGGTAGACGGCGTCGATCGACTGGCTGATGAATTCGGTCGGGTTGTAGATGACGCTGTATTCCAGGCCCTTGGGGAAGCGCTTCTGCAGCGTGTCCATCTCGTCCCGGACCGCCTGGGCGGCGGCGAGCGCGTTGGAGCCGGGGCGCTGGAAGACGCCGACGACCACCGTCGGCTTGCCCGACAGATAGGTGTTCACGCCATAATCCTGGGCGCCGAGCTCGACCCGGCCGATATCGGAGACGCGCACCTGGCGGCCGTCCGGATCGGTGCGGATCACGATGTCGGCGAACTGCTGCGGATAGGTCAGCCGGCCCTGGGCCTCGATGCCGATCTGATAGGCGCTGTTGTTGCTGTAGGGCGGCTGGCCGATCGCGCCGGCGGCGATCTGCACGTTCTGCGCGCGCAGCGCCGCGACGATCTCGTCCGCCGTCAGGTTGAGCGCGGCCGCGCGGCCCGGATCGATCCAGATCCGCATCGCATAGTCGCGCGAGCCGAACAGCTGCACGTCGCCGACGCCGTCGATCCGCGCCAGCCGGTCGCGCACCTGGGTGAGCGCGTAGTTGGAGAGGTAATTGCGGTCGTAGGTGCCGTCCGGCGACTGGAGGTTCACCACCATCAGGAAGTCGGGCGAGGTCTTGCGGGTGACGACGCCGAGGCGCTGCACCTCCTCGGGGAGCCGCGGCACGGCGACCGCGACGCGGTTCTGCACCAGCACCTGCGCGGCATCGAGATCGGTGCCGATCTTGAAGGTCACGGTGATGGTGAGCTTGCCGTCGCCGGTCGATTGCGACGTCTGGTAGAGCATGTCGTCGACGCCGTTGATCTCCTGCTCGATCGGCGCGGCGATCGTCTGCGCGACCGTCTCGGCGGACGCGCCTGGATATTGGGCGGTGACCGTCACGGTTGGCGGCACGATGTTGGGATATTGCGAGACTGACAGACCGAAATAAGCGAGGCCGCCGACGACGAGGATCAGGACGGCGATGACGGCCGCGAAGATCGGGCGATCGATGAAGAAGCGGGACAGGCGCATGGACCTCATCCTTGAGAGGGGGGATCCCCGGCCGGCCGGGGGGAATGGGCCGACCGGGGATCGTCGGGATCGTCCGCGAGGGGGGGCGGAGCGATCCCAAGGGCTATGGACGTGCGGCGCGCGCCGTCAGGGGGCGAAGGTCGCCTGCGCCGGGAGGGGCGTCTCGGCATCCGGCGTTGCGGCCAACGCATCGGGCGCGATCGTGCCGGAATGCGCGGAGACCTTGGTGCCCGGGACCGCGCCCTGCATGCCGGCGATCACCACCCGGTCGCGGGCGTCGAGGCCCGAGCGGATGATCCGCAGCCCGCCGATCGCGGCGCCGAGCGTCACCGGCTTGGCCGAGACGGTGCCGTCCGCCGCCACCACCAGCAGCGTCTTGCGCGCCTGGTCGAGCTGGACGGAGGCGTCGGGCACTAGCAGCGCACGGACCGCGCCGCCGGTCGCCAGCCGCATGTTGCCGAACATGCCGGGCGTCAGGAAGGAGCCGGGATTGGCGATCGTCGCGCGACCCCGGATCGTGCCGGAGCGCGGATCGAGGCCGTTGTCGGTGAAGTCGAGCCGGCCGGTCCACTTGTAGGCGGATTCGTCCTGCAGGCGGACCTGGACCTCGGTTGCCGGGGCGCCGTCGGCTTTCGCCCGCTGGGCTTTCAGGAACAGAGCCTCCGATGCGTCGAAGGAGAAATAGATCGGATCGAGCGCGTTGATCGTGGTGAGCAAGGTGCCCGTATTGGCCTCGCCGCCGGCGACCAGATTGCCGATATCCACACGGCGATCGGAAATGCGGCCGGTGATCGGTGCCCGCACCTCGGTCCATTCGACCTCGAGTGCGCGCTGGCGGAGCCGCGCCTGGGCGGCCGCGAGCGCCGCCTCGGCCGAGTGCAGCTTCGATCGCAGGGCATCGATCTCGCCCGCGGAGACGGCATCGTCGCCGGTCAGCCGGTTGGCGCGGGCGAAATCCGAGCGGGCCAGCGTCAAGGCGCTCTCGGCGCTCGCCACATCGGCGCGGGCCTCCGCCTGCGCGGCGAGGAACGGGCGCTGGTCGATGGTGAAGAGCAATTGCCCCTTGTGGACGACCTGGCCATCCTTGAAGGCCAAAGCGGTTACCTGGCCCGAGACGCGCGGGCGCACCTCGACCGTCTGGCTCGGCGCGAACCGGCCGACATAATCGTCCCATTCGGCGACATTGCGCGAGAGGGGCGCCGCGACCGTCACCTCGGCGGGCGCAGGCGCCGCCTGGGCCGGGCTGCCGTGATGGACCAGCTTGAAACCCGCGACACCGACCAGCGCCAGCGGGACGAGCACCAGGCCGCCCAGGCGCAACCGCGAACGGGGCGGGGTGACGGTATCGGCGTCGCGCTCCAGGACGTCGACGGGGGTGGCGATGTTCATGCGCGGATCCTCCGATCGGTCGAGCTCGTCGTGATGCTGGACAGCAGCAGCGCGAGCTGATCGGCGCTGAAACCCTCGTCCAGGAAAGCCTTCATGGCGCCGGCCGGCGTCTCGTAGCCGTGCCGCCAGGCGAGCACCGCGAGGCGGCGAAGCGCCTCCAGCCGGGGATTGGCGAGGCGGCGGTCGGGCCGGCTGCCGAACAGCCAGCCGAGCGTGCGCGCCGTGCGGCTGGGCGCATGGAGCGAAGACAGGCCATCCCGCGCCGCGAGCGCGATGATGTCCCACTCCTGGCGCGCGAACAGCGCCCCGATGCGCGGCGAAACCATCCCCGCTGCGCCGGCATATTCCTCGCGGATGTCAAGATAAGCCACTGGAGCCCCTTTTTAAGACACAGCCGACCCCGAGGGCGGACGACGGCGAAGTCGCGCCCGGATCGGCGGTTGAAGCCGCAGGACATCGATCAGCGAAGCAGCCTGCCCGCCGTCGATCCTGCCTTGATGATGAGCGGAGCCGCGCCGAAGCGCGGGCGCCGGGGCCGCGCGGCGGATAGGAGCCGCCGCGAGACCGAAGATCGTCGAATTGATGGCCGCCCGCTGACGATGGGTCTTTTGGTTCGAACCATCGGAAGAAGCGGATACCGTAACGTACTGTGCGGTATATAATGCGGCGCAGCAGACAGCGTCAACCGCTTTATGTACCGCTCGTTAAAGTTTTTCTAGTCGCCCGGCCAGATTGCCAATGTGGTCTCGACCATCCGGCGCAGATCCTCATGGGGCAAGCCGTTGCCGGCCTGCACGCAAAGCCCCTGGATGACCGCGCCCAGATAATGGGCGAGGGCTTCGGGCTCGATCGTTTCAGGCAGATTGCCTTCGGCCTTGGCGCGCCGGAAGCGGTTGACGAGGGCCGCGTCCGCCGAGGCCCGGCGCGCGATGACCTCGGCGCGAATCGAATCGGCTTCGACGCCGCACGGCATGGAACTGATGACGCCGAGGCAGCCGCTCGGCTCGCTGCTGTCCGCCTGGGTCGCGAGCGCGCCGTGCAGCAGATGCTCGGCGACGCCCTTGGCCGTCGGCGCGTCGAGCGCGACGCGCATATAGCCGAGCTTTTCCGCCTCGTAGAGGTCCAGCGCCTTGCGGAACAGCGCCTCCTTGTTGCCGAAGCAGGCGTAGAGGCTCGGCTTGGTGATGCCCATCGCCTCGGTCAGCTCCGTCATGGACGCGCCCTCATAGCCGCGTGTCCAGAAGACGCGCAGCGCGGCCGCCAGGGCCTCGCCGGGATCGAACTCCCGGGGTCGGCCGCGGGCGGCCGTCGCAAGGTCGGAACTTTTCATACCAAGCGATATAGTAATTGCCGGGGCGTGCGTCCACTCGCGTCGACGATACGATGCCGATAATGATGGCGGGTCGCGGGAGCTTGCTCGGTTCCCAGGGGAGCATCGAGGCCGCCCCAACAGTCTACCGTCCGGTTGCGGGTGGTCGGGAGCTGTCAGGCAGTTCGGCGCCCATTCCAGTCATTCCCGAGTTCGCTCGTTCTTCCTGGTAGCTGCTAGTCCGCTTACGCGCGCTTTGCCACCCGACAGCGGGGGCGTACTTTGCCGGAGCCCAACGGCCGGGTCGATTCTATCTCGGTGCGGACGAGTGGTTTCGCCGACATTCAGTTGATCAAGGCTTGCCAGCCAAATTTCCGACCATCACGAAGGGATCGTGCACAAGATCGATGCCACGCCCGGTCCGGGCGACCCTCAGCCGACTGACCGCCTGTTGGGGCCGTTCCGTCTCATCGCACGCTGGTGGCGGATCAATGGCTCGGGCTCGGTCGATCATGCGGCGGTGATCGAGCGGGTGGGCGAGGAGAGCGGCTGGTCGCCGCGCTTCGCCTTCATGACAATCATGTCGGCCGGCATCGCGGTGCTGGGCCTGCTGCTGTCGTCCCCGGCGGTGGTGATCGGTGCGATGCTGATCTCGCCGCTGATGGGACCAATCATGGGGCTGGGTTTCAGCCTGGCCCTGTTCGACTTCAAGGAGATGCGCCGATCGGTCACGGCGCTGGTGATCGCATCGATGCTGGCGGTGATGTTCACCGGGCTCGTCGTGCTCTGTTCCCCGCTCAAGGCCGCGACCGCCGAGATCCTGGCGCGCACCCGGCCCAATCTGTTCGACCTGCTGGTCGCCCTGTTCTCGGCGCTCGCGGGGGCCTTCGCGCTGATCCGGGGGCGCGGCGAGACCATCGTCGGCGTGGCCATCGCGACCGCGTTGATGCCGCCGCTCGCGACGGTCGGCTATGGCCTCGCCACGGCCAACCTCTCGATCGCGGGCGGCGCCTTCGCGCTGTTCGCCACCAACTTCGTGACGATCGCGCTTTCGGCCACCATCATGGCGCGGCTCTATGGCTTCGGGCACCGGCTCTCCAGCCAGCAGAGCTGGCTCCAGACGGCGCTGCTGCTGACCGTCTTCGTGCTGATGGCGATCCCGCTCGCTTTCTCGCTCGACCGGATCGCGCGCGAGGCGGTGATCGCGACGCAAGTGCGCGGCGTGCTGGCCTCCAGCTTCGCCAGCGAGGCGCGCGTGACCCAGCTCGATATCGATTACGAGTCCGACCCGATCGCCGTGCGCACGGTGATCATCGTGCCGAAATCGAAGGCGCTGCGCACCGCCGTGCTGGTCGCGAGGCTGCAGGCGAAGCTCGGGCAGCCGGTGACGCTGCGCGCCGATCAGGTGCTGGTCGATCCGGCATCGGCGGCGCTCGACCAGGAGAAAGCGGCGTTCGCCCAGGCTCAGGAGCAGCAGCGGCTGCGCGAGGAAGGGACCGAGGTGTCCCACCTGCTGGCCGTGGCGGCCGGCGTCGATCCCGGAGCGATCACGGTCGATCGCGATGCCCGGCGAGCGATCGTGGCGGCGCGCCCGCTGCCCGGCGGGTCGCTCGCAGCCTATGCGGCGCTGGAAGCGCGGGTCGCCGCGCAGGCACCGGGCTGGACGATCATCGTCGTTCCGCCGGCGGGGCTTCCCTTGTCGGACATCGGCTTCGCCAGCGAGGCCGACACCCTCGACGAGGCGGCCGAGGCGGCGCTCAGGACCGACGCCTGGGCGGCCCGGCGCTGGAACTGGCCGACGCTCGCGGTGCCGGGCCTGGCTGAGCCGCAGCCGGACCGCCCGAGCCTGGCCCAGCGTCGTGCCGCGGCGATCGCCATCTCGCTGCGCCGGCAGGGCGTGACGGCGGTGGCAGGCGGAACCCCCGGCAATACGGCGACGATGCGCCTGCAGCCGGGCATCCCGGAATGAAGGGATCAAGGGCGGTTTCCTCCGGCGCCGGCATCGCACGGCTGACGATCGCGCCGTTCTTCCTCGTGGCCGGCCTGATCCACGTGGCAAGGCCGGGCGCGTTCGCACCTGTGATGCCGGCGGCGGTGCCCGATCCCTATGCCGTGATCATCCTGACGGGGATCGCCGAGATCGCCGGTGCCGTCGGACTGTTCGTGCCGCGCCTCCGGGTCCTCGCCGGCGTGATGCTCGCGCTCTACGCCGTCTGCGTCTATCCCGTGAACATCCTCCACGCGGTCCACGATCTGTCCACCGGCACCGGGCTCGGCTGGGCCTATCATTATCCCCGCTTGTTCGCCCAGCCGCTGATCTGCTGGTGGGCGCTGGCGGCCGGCGGCCTCACACGCCGTGGGACGCCGCCGGCCGGCTGACACCATCCGCGTGCATCCGGCGCGGCTCGTCCTCCGTATCTTCCCTGCGCATCCCGAATGCGCGGCTGCGAGGAGATGAGGGCGATGACCATCCCGAAACGGCATCTGCTGCCTGTATGCCTCGGCCTGGCGGCGTCCCCGGCCTTGGCCGCGGCAAGCTTCGCGCCCGGGCAGTGGCGCCATGAGACCCGGCTGGTGCAGGCCGAGGTCCCGGGCATCCCGCAATGGGTGATCCGGATGTTCGCGGGTCATGGCAGCCGCCAGAGCTGCGACAGCGCCGCGCAGCTGAGCAGCCATCCCGAGGCGCTGCTGACGGCGGACGACGAAGCGGTCTGCAAGCTGCGGACATTCTCGGCCACGAACGGGAAGCTCGTGTTCGACACCTTCTGCACGAACAAGCGCTTCCCGGACGGGCTGCTGGTCTCGTCGCGCGGCTCCTACACGCCGACCTCCTACAGCATATCGACCACCAGCACGGGCACGCGGGACGGCAAGCCGGTCCGCATCCTGACGACGGGCACCGGCAGGCGCGTCGCCGACACCTGCACCCGGTCCTGAGCCGCCCATGCTCGGCGCATGGATATCGGCGGCGTTCACGACCGCGATCAGCTTTCTCGCGCTGGACTCGATCTGGCTGAGTTTCGCGGCAAGCCGGCTCTATCGTCCGAGGCTCGGATCGCTGCTGCTCGACCGGTTCGACGTAGCGCCCGCAGCGGCCTTCTACCTGATCTATCTCGCGGGCATCCTCGTCTTCGCGGTCTCGCCTGCGCTTGTGACGGGACGATGGACGACCGCACTCGCGCGCGGGACGATGCTCGGGCTGGTCGCCTATTCCACCTACGATCTCACTAATCAGGCGACGCTGCGCGGCTGGTCGGTCACCGTCACGATCGCGGATCTGTGCTGGGGCAGCTTCGTGACCGCGACCGCCGCATCGCTCGGCTTCATCGCGGCGCGCTGGATGATCGCGCGCGGCTGAGGCTCCAGAGGATCATGACGGACAGGGCCGCCACGCTGGTCGCGTTAAGCCGCCGGAAATGGGCATATTCCGAGGCGGTGAAATGCCCGAAGCGCAGACCGTAATGTCCATGCAGCAAGCCGGCACCGATCGTGGCGACCAGCAAGATGGCCGCGATTCGCCATTCGCTGCGCCGAAACGCGAACCACGCGATCAGGCCGCAGGGGATCAGGAACAGCTCCACGCCAGAGGCCTCGCCGAACGCCTTCGCGCTGAGGATGGCGTTGGCGATGCCGGTCGCAGGCAACAGGGCTCGGCCGGCAATGGAATTTCTCCGCGCCACGGTCGGCACGCCCGCGAAGAAGGGCGTCGAGAGGAACGTCCAGCACGCCACCTGCCAGTCGCCGCCGACGATCCGCCACAGATAGAGCGGATAGAAAGGCTGGTTGGACGCGACGAGCAGCGCGATGCGGTTACAGGCCGCCGTCAGCGGGTCGGGATGCGCCGCATAGTCACGCAAGCGGCGGAGCGGGTTCATGCGGGATCGGATGCGGGCCGCAGGCGATAATGGCTCACGCCCCATTCCTCGCCGCCGGCATGGCCGAACAGGCCCGCAGTCGCAAGATAGAAGAGGCGCCAGCGGCGACGCCAGAGCCTGGCCTGATCGCCATACACCTCGCGCAGCACGGCATCGATCTCCGCGCGATTGGCATCGAAGCGGGCGAGCCACTGCTCGGCGGTGCGCCGGTAATTGCGGCCGTTCCAGCGCCATTGCGCCTCGATGGTGAAGCATTCGGGGAAATGCCCGATCAGGCTGTGGCTCGGCATGATGCCGCCAGTGAAGAAATGCTGCGCGATCCAGTCGGTCTGGTCCGCTGTGTCGAATCGATAGGGCTGGCTCCGGTGGCTGAAGACATGGAGGAACAGCCTCCCGTCCGGGTTGAGCCACGAGCGCGCGCGATCGAGCAGCGCCTTCCAGTTGGACATATGCTCGAACATCTCGACCGAGACGATCCGGTCGAAGGTGCCGGCCGACTGGAAGTCGTTCATGTCGGCGGTCACGACGAGGAGATTGGTGAGGCCGGCCGTCTCCGCGAGCGTCTCGATATGGCGCCGCTGCGGGGCCGAGTTCGATACCGCGACGATCCGCGAGTGCGGGAAGCGCTCGGCCATGAACAGGGTCAGCGAGCCCCAGCCGCAGCCGAGTTCGAGGATCGTCTGGCCGTCGGCGAGATCGGCATGGACGACCGTCTCCTCCAGCGCGAGGATCTCGGCCTCGGCGAGCGTCTCGCGGCCGGTCGGATAGAGGCCGCAGCTATATTTGCGGCGCGGCCCCAGCGTCAGCTCGAAGAAGCGCGGCGGCAGCTCGTAATGCTGCGCGTTGGCGGTGTCGCTATGTTCGGCGATCGGATGATCGGCCATGGCGCGCGCGAAGGCGGCGTCATTGTCTCTGGCGGACGCCAGGCTCCGTCGCCGCGTGCCGACCAGGAACTCGACCCCGGCGCGCGTGATGGGATCGGGCAGCGGGGTCGCCTCGACGGCACGGATGGCGGCGGCGATCGGGTTCATGGGCGATCCTCTTCGGTGCGGAATGTGGGGATGGGCCAGAAGGCGCGGATGCGCCGCTGCGTGCTGCGAAAGGCTTCGCCCCGCGAGCGCAGCATATGCGCTTCGAGCGGCGGGATGCCGGAGACGTGGACCAGCAGCCAATACATGAAGATCGGCCCGCTCAATGCGAGCCAGCCCCGACCGAAGCGGCCGTCCGGTCCGATGGCGATGACCGCATAGGCCACCCAGCCGAGCCATTCGAAGACATAATTGGGGTGGCGCGACAGGCCCCAGAGGCCCGCGTCGCAGACGCGGCGCCGGTTCGCGGGATTGTTGCGGAAGCGGCTGAGCTGGGTGTCGGCCACGCCCTCGCCGATCACGGCGATGAGCAGGATCGACGCTCCGGCCCCGTCGCTCCAGATGAATGCGGGCGCCGGGTTGCGCGCCGCGACGAGGATCGAGAGCGAGAGCAGCCAAGCCGCGATGGCCTGGATCTGGAGGAAGTCGAAGAGACGCCGGTCGAACCGGCTTCCCCATGCGCGGCGCAGCTCGGCGTAGCGCGGATCGTCATGGCCGCTCTGCATGCGCCGGGCGATGTGGGTGCCCAGCCGGAGCGACCAGCCGGCGACCAGCAGCGCGACGAGCCATTGCCGCCGGCCGGGCATGCCGTCGACCGGCGCCAAGGATGCCGCCACGCCCGCCAGCCCGATCGCATAGGACCAGATCACGTCGATCCAGCCCGATCGCCCGGGCTTGCGGGCGATCGCCCAAGCGCCGGCCATCGCGATCGACAGCGCGGCGGCGATCAGCACGGAGAGGGTGGCGAGGCCCATGCCGGAGATACGGGCCGATCCGGATTTCGGATGCCGGCCGATTTTCCGGTCATCCAAATCCGGCGCCGCTCCGTAGCTCCTTCCGTAGTGGATCACGGGAGGTGCGCAGGATCATGCAGGCGGACGGGACGCTCGACATCGCGGTGGTCGGCAGCGGCATTTCCGGCCTGTCGGCGGCGTGGCTGCTGTCGCAGCGCCATCGCGTCACCCTGTTCGAGGCGGACGACCGCATCGGCGGGCACAGCCATACCGTGATGGCGAACGGCATGCCCGTCGATACCGGCTTCATCGTCTATAACGAGCAGACCTATCCGAACCTGACCGCCATGTTCCGCCATCTCGACGTGCCGACCAGGCCGACCGAGATGAGCTTCGCCGTCTCGCTGGATCGCGGGCGGCTCGAATATTCGGGCACCGATCTCGGCGGCCTGTTCGCGCAGCGTCGAAACCTCGCTTCCCCACGCTTCTGGTCGATGCTGCGCGATCTCGAACGCTTCTATCGCCGCGCCCCGCGCGACCTGCCGGGCATGGGATCGCTTGGGCTCGGCGACTATCTGGACAGCCTCGGCTGCGGCGCGGCGTTCCGCGACGATCATCTCTATCCGATGGCGGCGGCGATCTGGTCGACCCCGGTCGGCGACATTCCGGACTATCCGGCCGCCGCCTTCGTCCGCTTCTGCGAGAATCACGGTCTCCTCAAGCTTGGCCGCCGCCCCGTCTGGAGGACGGTCGATGGCGGCAGCCGCGAATATGTCGCGCGGTTGACCAAGCCCTTCGCGGACCGGATCGCGATGGCGAGCCGGGTACGGCGCATCCGGCGCCTGCCGGGCGGTGTGGAGCTCGATGCCGGGGGCGGCACCGAGCGCTTCGACCATGTCGTCATCGCGACCCACGCGGATCAGGCGCTGGCGATGCTGGACGATGCGGACGTCCGTGAACAGCGCATTCTCGGCGCCTTCGGCTATCGCCGCAACGAGGCTGTGCTGCACACCGATCCGTCGCTGATGCCCCGGCGTCGCCGTGTCTGGTCGAGCTGGAACTATGCCTCGGAAAGGGGCGGGAGCGGTCCGGCCCTGTCGGTCACCTACTGGATGAACCGGCTCCAGGGCCTGCCCGATGTGCTGCCGCTGTTCGTGACGCTCAATCCGATCCGGCCGCCCGATCCGTCGCTCGTCTACCGGCGTCAGATCTACGATCACCCGGTCTTCGATGCCGCGGCCGGCGCCGCGCAGGCGAAGCTCTGGTCGTTGCAGGGCGTGCGCAATAGCTGGTTCTGCGGCGCCTATTTCGGCGCGGGCTTCCATGAGGACGGGTTGCAGGCGGGGCTTGCGGTGGCGGAACAGCTCGGCGGCGTGCGGCGGCCATGGGTCGTTCCGGGCGAGTCCGATCGGATCCAGGTCACCGAACGGGTAGGGCTGGCGGCAGCGGCATGATGGTGGCGTCCGCCCTCTATGTCGGCCATGTCATGCATCGCCGCACTCGGCCACGGGCGCATCGGCTGCGCTATCGCCTCTTCTCGCTGCTGCTGGACCTCGACGAGATCGATCGGCTGGCGGCGCGGCTGACGCTCTTCTCGCGCAATCGCTTGAACCTCTTCGCCTTCCACGATCGCGATTACGCCGCCGGCACGCGCGAGCCGCTGCGGGCGCAGGTGGAGCGGCATCTCGCCGCCGCGGGCCTGGACCTGGGCGGCGGGCCGATCCGGCTGCTCACCATGCCCCGCATCCTCGGCTTCGCCTTCAACCCGCTGAGCGTCTATTTCTGCCACGATCGCGACGGCGCGCTGCGGGCGATCCTCTACGAGGTGAACAACACCTTCGGGCAGCGGCACAGCTATCTTCTTCCGGTCGAGCAGGCCGGCGGCATCATCCGGCAGGACTGCGCCAAGGACTTTCACGTCTCGCCGTTCATGGGCATGGACATGCGCTACGCCTTCCGGCTGGCGCCGCCGGGCGAGCGCCTGTCGCTCGCCATCACCGGGGCCGACGCGGAGGGGCCGATCCTCACGGCGGTTCACAGCGCCGCGCGCCGGCCGCTGACCGATGCCGAATTGCTGCGCGCTTTCGTCACGCACCCGCTGCTGACCGTGAAGGTGGTCGGCGGCATCCTGTGGGAAGCGCTCCGGCTCTGGGCGAAGGGCGTGCCGGTGCGTGACCGTCCGGCGCCGCCCCTTAACCCCGTCACCATCGTGAAATCGCCGCAGGAGACCGCATGTATCTGAGCCACGAGCCGCAGGCCGATACCGTCGCCTTCCCGCCGGCGACGGCCGGGGCCGGCCCCTGGGCCATTCGGCGCGTGCTGCGCCATCTGGAATGCGGGCGGCTGACGGCGATCCTGCCCTCGGGCGAGCGCATCGTGCATGTCGGCCGTCTTCCGGGGGCGCACGGCGTCATGGAACTGCGCAATCTGCGCGCGTTCCGGCGGCTGCTGACACGCGGCGACGTCGGTTTCGCGGAAGGCTATATCGCCGGCGACTGGACCAGCCCCGATCTGACCGCATTGATCGCGATGGCGGCCGGGAATGTCGCGCGGCTCGACCGGACGATGGACGGCTTCTGGCCGGTCCGGCTGTGGCGCCGGCTCGGCCATGCGCTCAAGCGCAATTCGGCGCGCGGCAGCCGGCGCAACATCGCCTTCCACTATGATCTCGGCAACGATTTCTACCGGCTTTGGCTCGATGAGAGCATGACCTATTCGTCGGCCTGCCGGATCGCGCCGGGCCAGCCACTGGAGGCGGCTCAGGGCGAGAAGCTCGATCGGGTCGCGCACCTGCTGTCGCTGCGCGGCGACGAGAATGTCCTGGAGATAGGCTGCGGTTGGGGCGCTCTCGCGACGCGGCTCGCCGCGCGATGCCGCAGCGTCACCGGGCTCACGCTGTCCGCCGAGCAACTGGACTACGGGCGCCATCATGTCGCCGTGCAGGATCTGTCCGGCCGCATCGATCTGCAGCTTCGGGACTATCGCGACGAACGGGGGACATACGATCGCATCGTCTCGATCGAGATGCTGGAGGCGGTGGGGGAGGCCTATTGGCCGGTCTATTTCGAGACGCTCCGCAGGTGTCTCAAGCCCGGCGGCCGGATCGTCCTGCAGGCCATCACCATCCGCGAGGACCGCTTCGACTCCTACAAGCGCAGCCCCGATTTCATCCAGCGCCATATCTTCCCCGGCGGGATGCTGCCGACCCAGGCCATTCTCGCGGATCAGGCGAAGCAAGCGGGATTCGCCGTCACGGCCTCCGAGACGTTCGGCGAAGGCTATGCCGATACGCTGGCCGAATGGCGCCGCCGCTTCGATGCGGCCTGGCCGAAGGTCGCCGCGCTCGGCTTCGATGCCGATTTCCGGCGGCTGTGGGACTATTATCTCAGCTATTGCGAGGCGGGCTTCCGCACGGGGACGATCGACGTCGGACTCTACGTCCTCGAACCGGCCTGATTATCCGGCCCCGGTCATCGGGCGGGGTGCGTCGCCCGCCACGCCTTGACCGCCGCCATCGTCTTCTCGACATGGCCGGCCGGATCGAGCGCGCTGTAGGCGAAGATCACCTTGCCGTCGGGCGCGATCACATAGCTGGTGCGGTTGGAACGGGCCACCACCGGCAGCTTCACCTTGTAGGCGGCGATCAGCTTGCCGTCCGCCGAGGCGACGGCGAACCTGTTGCGGCACTCGCTGACCGAGAAGCGGTTGAGCTTGCCGATATCGTCGCCCGAGACGCCGATCACCGTGGCACCGAGCGCCTTGAAGGCATCGGTCGCCTCGGCGAAGTCGTGCGCCTCGATCGTGCAACCGCTGGTGAAGGCGGCGGGGTAGAAATAGAGGACGACCGGCCCTGCCTTCAACGCGTCGGCGAGATGGAAGGGGAAGGGCTTGCCGGCCAGGCTCGCCTGGGTGGTGAAGTCGGGCGCGGTCGCGCCGACGGGCAGCGCCGCCTGGCCCGACGAGCAGGCGGACAGCGCGAGCGCTGCGAAACCGATCGCGATCATCCTGGCCATATTGGTCCTCCAGCCGCTGCTACCGAGATACGATGGACGACGACGACCGGATGCATCGGATATCAGGTCGCCGTCAGCTTGCCGGTCAGGATCACGGGTCCGGTCGGCTGGCCGGTCGGCGAACCGCCCACCGGCTCGACCGAGACGGCGATCGTGACGCCCGCCGCCATCACCGAGGAGGCCGTGGCCGGCACCTTGGCCCAGCCCGGCGCCGAGGCGTTCATCACGCCCATCGAGCGGGGCTTGCCGTCCGCCGGGATGACCCACAATTGGGGCGAATGGTCGCCGATGTCGAGGCCGGTGACGGCGGAGGTCATGCGCCCGCTGGCGGGATCGAAGCTGACCGTCACAAAGCCCTTCTTGCCGGTCAGCACGGCCACCATCGGCGCCGAGGCCGCTTGAGCGACCGGCACGCGTTCGATGATCGTCTGCGGCTTGTGGAGCGCCACCACGCCCAGCACGACGGCGGCGGCGCTGGCGACCAGCGTTCCGGCCTGCCACCAGCGGAGCGATGCGGGCGCGGCCGGCGCGACGTCGTTGGCCGGCAGGCGCGCCTCGATGGCGCTCCACACCGAGGCGCTGGGCGCCTCGCCCGGATGATCGACCATCGCCGCTGCATAGCCTTGCCAGCGGGCATGGGCTTGAGCGAACGCCGCGTCGGAGACCAGCCTCGTCTCCGCCGCCTGCCGCTCCGCAGGATCGAGCAATCCGAAGGCCAGCTCGGCGGCGAGCAGTTCGTCATCCTCGGGCAGGTCCGCGCTCATGACAGGCAGTCCTTGAGCTTCAGCAGCGCGCGCCGGATCCGGCTCTTGATCGTGCCGAGTGGCGTCGCGGCGCGGCTGGCCAGCTCGGCATAGGTCGAGCCTTCGAAGAAAGCGGTACGGATCAGGCCGGCATCGCCGCCGTCGAGCGTGTCCAGGCAATAAGCCAGCCGCTGCTGGTCCTCCCCGATCTCCAGCAGGGCCGGGGCGGCGGGCGCGGGATCGGGCACCTCGTCGGCGAGCTCGATCGGCGCGGTCGCGACCTTGCCGCCGCTGCGCAGGCGATCGACCGCACGATTGCGCGTCAGCGTGATGAGCCATGTCATCGCGCTGCCCTTCGCCGCATCGAACGTCGCCGCCCGGCGCCACACCGAGAGATAGGCTTCCTGCAACGCCTCTTCCGCTTCCTGCCTCACGGGCAAGATACGCAGGCAGACGCCGAACAGCTTCACCGAGGTGCGGCGGTAGACATCCTCGAACGCGGCGCGGTCGCCATCCGCGACGCGGCGCAGCGTTGCGGCAAGGCTGGCGGCGTCGCTGTCGGAACCTGTCGAGCCCATGCGCATCCAATCGGTGGTGAGCGACGTAGCTCGGAAAGAGCTTCAGACTAGCCGGCATTGCGGCCGAGGCAAGAAGGACGATGAAGGATGACGAAGGTTCGACGTGAAGCTCGGTAGGAGCTGGCTTGCCGGTGCGTTGCTGGGGCTGATCGCGTCGGCTTGCTCGCCGTTGAAGATGTTCAACGCGGTCATACCCAAGGACGGCGGCGTCCGCCTAGTCGTGCGCGACGCCGCCTTCGGTCCCGATCCGCGTCAGCGCCTCGACGTCTATGCGCCCAGCGCGCGTTCCGCGACGCCACGGCCGATCATCGTCTTCTTCTACGGTGGCTCCTGGAATTCGGGGACGAAGAGCGGCTATTCCTTCGTCGGACGCGCGCTGGCCTCGCGCGGCTTCGTCGTGGCGATCCCCGATTACCGACTCGTTCCGCAGGTCCGCTACCCGACATTTCTGGAGGACAATGCCGAGGCAGTGCGCTGGGTGCGCTCGCACGCGACGGAAATGGGCGGCGATGCCGATCGGCTGGTACTGATGGGCCATTCCGCCGGCGGCTATGACGCGGCGATGCTGGCGCTCGACCCGCGCTGGCTCGGGGCGGACCGGAAAGCGATCAAGGCTCTGGTCGGGTTGGCCGGACCCTATGACTTCCTGCCCTTCGACGGGCCGGTCGTCCAGCGGACCTTCGGCGGAGTGGCCGATCCGGTCACGACGCAGCCGGTCCATTATGTCGAGCGCGGCGACCCGCCGGCCTTTCTCGCGACGGGCGACAAGGACGAGACCGTCCGCCCGGCGAATAGCGATTCTCTCGCCGCCAAACTCCGGTCGGCAGGCGTTTCCGTCGAGCGGCGTCGGTATCCCGCTGTCGGGCACGCCGGGCTTGTCACGGCGATCGCGAAACCTTTGCGAGGGCGTGCTCCGGTGCTGGATGACATGACCGCGTTCGTGAACCGTGAAGTCGGGCGTTGAGTTCGGGCTGGCGGGAACGATGGTCGGCAACTGACTGACAGCTCCGTGCGGAACGCCTGAGTTGGCGTTCCTGCTGTGGCCGATTTTGGCCACAGGAGAAGCACGATGGGCACTTCAGAATTTGATCCCGGCGCAGGGGACCGGCAGGCTTGGAATGCGGGGCGGAAAGTTGGCGCCAAGCGAGCGCTTAAGCCAAAGCAGATATGGGGCATTCGCTTCTATCTCGATCATCATCGGCGTCTACGCGATCGAGCGCTGTTCGATGTCGCGATCGACAGCAAACTTCGGGGTTGCGACGTCGTCCGCCTCAAGATCGGCGATATCGTCAGCGGAGGACAGATTCGCACTCGTGCAACCGTGACCCAGACCAAGACGGGGAGGCCGGTGCAGTTCGAGTTGCTTTCGGATGCCCGTGCCAGTCTCTTGGCTTGGCTCCAGCGTCGCGGCGGAACATTAGGCGATTACGTGTTTCCAAGCCGGGTCGATCATTCCGACCATCTCAGCACCCGTCAGTATGCGCGCCTAGTGGATGAATGGGTGACCGGCGTCGGATTGCGGCGGGAAGATTACGGTACCCACTCTCTCCGGCGTACCAAGGCCTCGATCATCTACAAGGCGACCGGAAATTTGCGGGCAGTCCAGATTCTGCTAGGCCATAGCAAGATCGAGAATACCGTCCGGTATTTGGGCGTCGATGTCGAAGATGCCTTGACCCTCGCAGAGGGCACGGAAATCTGAAGGTGTCGGCTCCCCGTCCAAAGCGAGGAGCCGATCCGCTCGGCGCCCAAAGTCGGTCATGGCAACGCGCTTGCATGGATCCTAATTGCTGACAGTCCGCTCACCGTTCTTTTGGGGTAACGTCGCTTTAACCAGTGCATTGTTCTAAAGGTGTTCAGGTTTGCTGCTTGGTAGCGCCGGCTTCCAACGGCGGATCGGAGTGATCCTCTCGTAGGGTTGCGCACCCGGGTAGGTAACTACCTCGATCAGTGCTCCAAAAGGAGCGAGTACGAAGCAGAACCGATTGCCGTCGCCGCCCTCGGGCCCCGCCAGCGGCCAGGGATCGCCAAGGCGGGTCGCTCCAGCCGCGATCAAGCGCTCGACGGCTGCATCGAGATCGTCGGCATAGACAGCGACGTGTTGCAGCCCGCGATCCGAGGCGCGGATCGGTAGCCGTCGTTCGTCCGCCGTGTAGTGGAAGAGCTCGATCCCCGGCCCGTTCCCGACGTGGTACATCCGGATCTGATGCAGCCTCGCGCCAGAAGGCAGGTTGAGCAGCCGCTCGAAGGCGTTGCCCTGATAAGGCGGGTCGGTCGGGCGCAGCGCCTCGAAGATCAACTTTGCGCCCAGCCCTTCCTCCAGGAAGAGGCCCGCCGCGTCCATATCGTCGACGGTGATGCCGACATGATCGATGCCGCGCATCGGTTCAGCCGATAACCGGGGTGGCGCGCGCCGCTGCGAAATTCTCCTCGCAGAACACCTTGAGCATCGTCTTGCCCAGTTCCGGATCGTGAACGTCGAGCAGCGCATCGTTGCCGTCGACCCACTGAAAGGCGTGCTTCACTCGCGACATCAGCCACTGGCTGTCGGCCTGGCGTTCGAGCGAGAAATCATACCAGCCATATTGGGTGTTGTGCGAATAGCCACGGTCGGTTGATTTCCAGTGCCGGGATGTGTGGTAGACCACGGCCTGGGCGCGGTTCCCGTCCAGCGTGATGTCGAAATTGCTGTAGGTATGGTGGCGCCTGACCGGGCTCAGAATCTGTTCGGCGAACAAAGTCCAGAGGTCGGCATCGACGCGGACCTCCTCCTGCCTGGTGAGGCTCTTGAACTCGATGTTGAGCGGGTTGGTGAAGCAGGAACGGTAGGCCGCCCAGTTGCCGGTATCGAGCGAGCGGCCGAAGCGCAGGATCACCTTCATCACCTGCTTCTCATCCCAGAGCGCGGCAACTTTCTCTTCGTGGGTCACTTGGGGCTCTCCTTGTCTCACCAGGCGCGGACGCCGCCGTCCACCGCGATGTCGGCGCCGGTGACGTAGCTGGCGTCTTCGCTCGCCAGGAACGCGACGACGCTCGCGACTTCCTCGGGCTGGCCCATGCGGTTGATCATCGCGCGGCCCAGCTGGATGCGGCTCCATTCCGGGTCTTCTAGGATGAAGCGCGTTTGGTTGGTTTCGATCGTGCCGGGCGACACCGAATTGGCGCGGACGCCGTGCTTGCGGCCCTCCATGGCGAGCTGGCGCGTCATCGACAACACGCCGCCCTTGGCCGCCGAGTGGGCGAGCCCGGGGAGTAGTTCGATCCCCGCCCAGGCCGAAAGCGAGGCGGTGTTGACGATGCAGCCCTTGGATTTCTTCAGTTCGGGCCACGCTGCGCGAGTGAGCAGGAAGACGAGATCGAGCTCCTGGTTGATCGTGTTGTACCAAGTGTCGTCGTCCATCTCTTCGATCCAGGCGAAATAGGCCATTGCGCCATTGTTGAAGAGGACGTCGATGCCGCCGAAGCGCTCTACGGCGGCATGCACTAGCTGTTCGCACGCGGCCTTGTCGGTGAGGTCGGCCGGATGGACGGAGATCATCGTGCCGCCGGTCGCCTCGACCAGCCTCACTGTTTCCTCGGCGCCAGCAGGGGCAATGTCGCAGCCAACGACATTGGCGCCTTCGGCGGCGAAGCGCAGGCAAGTGGCGCGGCCGATGCTGCCACCCGATCCCGTGACGATGCAGGTCTTGCCGGCGAGGCGTTTGGTCAGGTCCATCAGACGGCCACCGCGAACAGGGGGGCCATATCGATGAAGATCCACAGGCGATCGATCTTGCCGGGGCCGACGCGGCGGAGATGGCTGGAGACCGGCATCGAGACGTCGCTGCCGTCGAGGCGGGTATAGGTGACGATGCTGGCCTGCGCGGCCATGTCGCCGAGCGAGACGAGGGATTCGCGCGAGTGCCGCATCCCGCCGATGCCGCCCCAAAAGCCTTCGAATGCGGCCCGCGCGTCGGCCTTGCCGGTGATCGCCGGCTGGTTGCCGAAACGCACCTCCACGTCGTCGGCGAACCAGCCAACCAATTGCTCGATATCGAAGCTGTCGGCGGAGCGGAAGAAATCCGCCGCCCAGTCGTCGCCCTCGATCGCGACCGTCGGCGCGATCGTCATTGCCTCAGTCGCCATCCCAACCTCTCCTCCGAAAACTTACAGCTCGCCCTTGCTCACCAGCTCGCGCACCGTCTTCAGCGTCGCGGCCACCGCGCCCACGTAGGATCCGCGCATGCTCTCGCCCTTCTCGCGCTCCTCCTTCGAACCCGGCTCGGTGCCGGGGAAGGGGAGGGCGAAGGTGAAGCTCAGCACCAACCCCTTCTCGCTCTCGCTGATCGTGTTCTGGATGAAGCCGCCGGTGCCGACCCGCTCGAACTGCACCTGCACCGGCGCGTGGAGCGTGATGAACTCCTTGAAGTCGTTGCCGGCGAAGGTGATCTCGCGCAGGATCGTGTTGTCCTTGCGCTCGACGACCTCGCACTTGGTCATGCCCGGCACGAAGGGGAGCGCGTTCTCCGCCTTCATCTCCAGCCCCTTCCACACCTGCTCGGCATTGAGCACCGGGGAGGCGCCCTCCGGGTTCACTTCGATTGCGTAGGACAGGGTGTACATGATCTTCCTCGCTCAGATGGACAGATAGCCGCCGTCGACGGCGACGGCCGCACCATTCATGAAGGATGCGTCGTCGGAAAGCAGCCACTTCACGCTCTCGCCGATTTCGGCGGGCTCGCCGAAGCGGCCCATCGAGTGGCGGCCGCGCAGCCGGTCGAACGTGGCGGAAAGCTGCGGGTCCTCGCTCAGCCGGGCGATCATCGGGGTGCGGGTGATGCCGGGCAGCACCGCGTTCACGCGAATGCCGTGCGGGCCGTAATCGGCGCCCGCCGCCCGGGTGAGGCCGATCACGCCATGCTTGGCCGCGCAATATTCGGACGCGCCGGCGAGGCCGACCTGGCCCAGCGAGGAGGCGGTGTTGACGATCGATCCGCCGCCCGTTTCCAGCATCGCCTTCACCTGATGCTTCACACAGAGGAAGACGGCGGTGAGATCAATGTCGATCGCGCGCTGCCACTCGGCCAGTGTAAGCTCTGCGAGCGGCTTGTTGCGCTGCTCCACCCCGGCATTGTTGAACGCGCCGTCGAGCCGGCCATAGGCCTCGACCGTCTTCGCCACCAGACCTGCGATCGCCTCTTCCGAGGCGAGATCGGCGGCGACGAAGACGGCCTCGCCCCCCTGAGCCTTCACATCTTCGGTGGTCTCGCGACCCGCCGCCTCCGCGACGTCGCTCACCACCAGCCGCGCCCCGGCGGCGGCCAGCACCGAGCAGGTCGCCCGCCCGATGCCGCCGCCCGCCCCGGTGACGATGATCGACTTGCCCGACAGGATGCCCATCAGAACTTGAACCCTCCGCGGATGCCGTAGGTGCGCGGCGCGTCGAGATAGGCGGTCGCCGGGCCGGGGATGCCGGCGGCGGCGGTCGCCGCGATCACCACCTTGTTGGTGAGGTTGCGGCCCCAGAACCCGAAATTGTAGCGGCCGTCATCCGAATAATAGATCAGCTCGGCATTGACCTTGGCATAGGCATCCTGCCGGGTGCCGAGATTGTGGACGAAGTCCGCGAACCACTTGCTCTCGTAATGGCCGTCGACCGAGGCGCGGACATAGCCCTCCTTCATCTGGAAATCGTGGCTGATGCCGCCGTTGATCGTCCAGTCCGCCGCATAGGGGCCGGACAGGCCATTGAAGTTCAGGCCGTTGGGCTCGACGAAATTCTTGTTGCGATACTTGATGTAGCTGACCGAGAGGTTGACCCGGTCGTTCTTGGTCGGCTGCCAGAGGATGTCGAGCTGGTTGCCCGGGATCGTCACCTTCTTGGCGTTGAAGATCGGGTTGTAGAGGGCGCTGGCATCATAGGCCTGGGTCTGGAGATCGTTGTAGACCGAATAGAAGACCTCGTCGTTGATCTGCAGCGTGTTGTTGAACCAGCGCGTCTTGATGCCGCCCGACACCGATTTGAGCTTGCCGCTCTTCACCAGGTTGGATCGGCCGGGCAGGTTGGCGACCTCGTTGAACGTCGCCGGCTGGTAGCCCGTCTGATACTGGGCATAGGCCATGATGCGCGGCGTCAGATCATATTGCGCGCCGACCTTGTAGTCGAAGCGGTGCACCGTGTGGTTGAAGAAATAGGGCGTGACCTGATCGTCGAGCGAGATGCCGTTCGCCTTGGTCTTGTCGATGCCGTAGCGGCCGCCGGCGGTGATGCGCAGCTTGTCGCCGATCTTGTAGGTCGCCTGCCCGAAGACGGCGCCGCCCTGCAGCCGGTTGCGCAGCACATGGCTCGAATAGAAGGGGAAGAGCGAGCCGGGTGTGATGCCGGCCGGGCCGGTCGCGGTGCCGACGATGCCCTGGCCCTGCTGGACGTTGTGATAGAGATAGAGGCCGGTCAGCCAGGTCAGGTGGCTGCCGAGATCGCCGGCCAGCCGCAGCTCGTTGCTCGCCTGGTGATATTCGTCGTGCTTGTAGGCCGGGAGCACGCCCAGCCAGTATACGTTGGTGATCGCGTTCAGATAGACGTAGCCGGGAATGTCGGTGAGCGTGATGTGATCGCCGAGCTTGATGTCGAGCTGCGCGCCGCCCGCCCAATTGTTGTAATGCTGGGTGGAGGTGGTCGGCTGGCCGAACGGCGCGGTCGAGGCGAGCTGACCGGGGCGAGAGTCGTTGTAGGGATTCTTCGTCAGGAAGGCGTTCTCGTCGTAGACGAAGCCGGTCAGGTTGCCGTTGGCATCGTAGACCGCGCGCGAGCCCTTGTTGACGAGGTTCGGCGTGTGGCCGTGCTTCTGCGCGGTATACCCCCAGAGATAGAGGCTGACGTCGTCGTTCGGCTTCCAGAGGCCGCTCAGGCGGCCTGAAAAGTCCTTCTTCGAATCCGAATCCGTGTGCATGAAGCCGTCGCGGTAGATGTAATCGACGGCGGCGCGCATCGCGAAGGTGTTCGACAGCGCATAGTTGGCGACGCCGGTGACGTGGGCGAGCTTGTAGTTGCCCGCCTCCAGATCGACGCTGCCGCTATTGGCGAATTCCGGCTTCTTGAAGCTGACGTTGACGATGCCGCCGATCGCGCTGCGCCCGTAGAGCGTACCCTGCGGCCCGGGCAGCACCTCGAACCGGTCGATGTCGTAGAGGCCGACGCTGGTGCCTTCGCGCGGCACGAAGATGCCGTTGAAGTTGAAGGCGACCGACGGCTGGACGTTGGCGAAATCGAGGTTGGAGCCGACGCCGCGCAGGAAGACCTGCACGGTGTTGCCTTCCTGGTGGAAGCGGGCGCCCGGCACCAGCTCCTGCGCGGCGGGCAGGTTGGTGATGCCCTTCTGGACGAGCATGTCGCCGCCGAGCGCGGTGATCGCGACCGGGGCCTTCTGCAGGTTCTCGCTGCGCTTCTGCGCGGTGACGACGATGTCGGCGATGCCGTTGGAGGCGGGGGCGGCGCTTTGGCCGGCGGCGGGCGCGTCCTGGCCATAAGCGGGTGCCGCCATCGCGATCGCCATCAGGCTCGTCGCCAGGATCAGCCTTCTCTTGTCGCTCGTGCTCATCGGTTCCCCTCCTCTGAATGCTGATTCGGCTCTGCGTCCGTTCCGGCTCGGGCCGGATTGCTCGGTTTCGACGCATCGCAAGGCCGCGCCTTCACCAAGAAGTGGACGCACTTTTTGCACCGGATTCGACCTAAGTCAAGATAGGACCCATACGTCCATTTTTGCGTTGATTTATCCGATAGGCCTATTAGCGTGGGCGATATGAGGGGCCTTGGCGAAGCTGCCGGTGGCCGCTACTTGCCAGAATGTATCCAGTGGGGCATGGAAATAGCGTGGGGCTCGAACCAGATATCCTGAAACCGCTGGAGCGGGGCGATGGCCGCAGGACGGCTGTCGAGGTCTATGAGACGCTGCAGGATTCGATCCTGAGCGGGCGGCTCAAGCCCGGCACGGTGCTGTCGCAGGTCGAGGTGGCGCGCGTGCTCAACGTCAGCCGCACGCCGGTGCGCGAGGCGATGCGGATGCTGCAGGAAGGGGGGCTCGTCACCGGCGAGCCCAATTTCCGCAGCCGCGTCCTCGGGTTCGATCCCAAGGATATCGAGGCGCTCTACATGAAGCGCATCATGATGGAATCGCTCGCCGTCACCTTCACCACCCGGACGATGACGCCGATGCTCAAGGAGCGGCTGGGCGAGGTTGTCCACGCCTTGGAGGGGGACGAGGCGCACGAGAATTTCGCGATCTGGCAGGGGCTGCACCGCGAATTCCACCGGCTGATCGTGGCGCAGGCGGGCGATGCTTATGCGGCCGACCTGGAGGCGCTGGAGAAACGCTCCGAGCGATACCAGTCGGCCTATAAGGGCGAGCATCTGCCGGGCTGGTGGCAGCGCGGCGAGCAGGAGCATCGCGCGTTGTTCGACGCGATCTCGGCGGGCGACGCGCTGCAGGCGGGCGAGCTCTCCGCCCGTCACCTCGCACGCACCGCGCTGGAGCTGCTGGCGGCGCTGGCGCCCGAATATGATACGGCGCGCGTGCGCATGAGCCTGCAGTTCGCCATCGCCGGAGCGGCGGCGGGCAAGCTCTAGGCGGGAGGACCGAAGATGCTTCTCACTTGCCGATCGATTAACTAGGACGTATACGTCTCTTAGAGGCGCATGAGTCGCCGGAAGGAGTGGAATGGCCACCCAGACCCAGGATCGCGTCGCAACGCAGCCCGTCGCGGGGCCGACGCTGCTGCGCAACTTCGTAGACGGCCGCTTCGTCGAAGGCGGTGCGCCGTTCGACATTCACGACCCGGCGACGGGCCGGGTCCACGCGCAAGCTTATGAGGCGGATCGCACGATCGTCGACGCGGCGGTGGCGGCCGCGCGCAAGGCGGTGGCGGGCGATTGGGGCACCATGCCGCTGGCGAAGCGCCGCGCTGTGCTGTGCCGTGTCGCCGATCGCATCGAGGAGCGGTTCGACGATTTCCTCGAGGCCGAGATCGCCGATACCGGCAAGCCGCACCATCTTGCGCACCATCTCGACATCCCGCGCGGCGCGGCCAATTTCCGCGTCTTCGCCGATGCCATCGCCAACCTCTCGACCGAGACGTTCGAGATGGACACGCCGGACGGTGGCAAGGCGCTCAATTATGCGGTGCGGAAGCCGCTCGGCGTGATCGGTGTGATCTCGCCCTGGAACCTGCCGCTGCTGCTGATGACCTGGAAGGTCGCCCCGGCGATGGCGTGCGGCAATGCGGTGATCGTGAAGCCGTCGGAGGAGACGCCGTCCACCACCACTTTGCTCGGCGAGGTGATGGCCGAGGTCGGCATGCCGGACGGCGCGTTCAACGTCGTCCATGGCTTCGGCCCCAATTCGGCGGGCGAGTTCCTGACATCGCACCCCGGCATCCGCGCCATCACCTTCACCGGCGAGACGCGCACCGGATCGGCGATCATGAAGGCGGCTGCGCCGACGGTGAAGGCCCTGTCCTTCGAGCTCGGCGGCAAGAACCCGGCGATCGTCTTCGCCGATGCCGACATCGACGCGGCGGTGGCGGGGCTTGCCCGCGCGGCTTTCCTCAACACCGGCCAGGTCTGCCTCGCGCCCGAGCGCATCTATGTCGAACGGCCGGTGTTCGATCGCTTCGTCGCGAGGATGAAGGCCAAGGCGGAGGCGCTGAAGCCCGGCTTGCCGCATGACGAGGGCGTCGATCTCGGCCCGCTGATCTCGGCCGAGCATCGCGGCAAGGTGCTCGATTACTACCGCCTCGCGGTGGAGGAGGGCGCGCATGTCGTCACCGGCGGCGGCGTGCCGTCGCTCTCGGGCGAGGCGGCGAACGGCTATTTCGTCCAGCCCACCATCTGGACCGGCCTCGCCCACGATGCGCGCGTCTGCCGCGAGGAGATTTTCGGCCCCTGCTGCGCCATCATCCCCTTCGACACGGAGGAGGAGGCGGTCCGCATGGCCAACGACACCGAATACGGCCTCGCCTCCTCGATCTGGACGCAGAACCTGTCGCGCGCGCATCGTGTCGGCAAGGCGATGGAGGTTGGCATTTCTTGGGTGAACTGCTGGTTCCTGCGCGATCTGCGCACACCGTTCGGCGGCGCCAAGATGTCGGGCATCGGCCGCGAGGGCGGCGAGCATTCGATCAACTTCTATTCCGAGCCGACCAACATCTGCATCAAGCTATAACCTGACGGAGAGAGACCATGGCGACTGTTGCGGAACCGCGGGCCAAGACCGAGCCGGCGCTCAAGCTCAACTTCTACAGCCACGCGACGCTGGAATGCCGGGACATCGCCTTCACCCGGAAATTCTTCGACGAGTTCCTGGGCTTCGAGACGGTGCAGATGGCCAACGTCTCTTTCTGGGCGCGGCTGGGCGGGGACCAGATCATCGTCGTCGTGCAGGGGCCGCCCAAGGGCAGGGCGAGATGCCGCATCTCCAACCATAACGGCCTCGACGTCGCCACCGAGGCGGAGGTCGATGCGGCCTACGAAGTAGTGCTGCGCGACGCCGAGAAATGGGGCTTGCACAAGATCAGCAAGCCGACCGTGCAGCACGGCACCTACGCCTTCTTCTTCTGGGACAAGGACGACAATGCCTGGGAGATCCTGACCAACCCCAAGGGCGGCTATAGCTGGGGCTTCGCGCTCGGTGATCAGGAAGGCGTCGGCCATATGAGCCGCAAGTTCGCGCGCCCGGAATCGACGCTGACCAAGGGCAGCTGAGATGGGCGCCGACCTGCACGACATCCGCTACGTCCGCATCGGATCGGACGATCTCGACGAGAGCGTCCGCTTCGCGACCGAGATCCTGGGCCTCGAGCTGATGGAGCGTGATCGCAGCGCCGCCTACCTGCGCGGCGACGATCGCGATCACAACATCTGCTACGTCAAGGGTCGCGATACGGGCACGATGACGGGCTGGGAGGTCGGCTCGATGGCCGCGCTCGACCGGGCGGCGGCGGAGTTCGAAGCGGCGGGCGTGCAGGTGCGTGCGGGCACCAGCGAGGAGCGGGAGCAGCGCCGGGTGCGTGGGCTACTGGTGCTCAACGATCCGAGCGGCAACACGATCGAGCTGGTCGCGCGGCCGCAGGCGTGCGGGCGCCGTTACTTCCCGACGCGCGACGCGGGGATCACCAGCTTCAGCCATGTCGGCCTGCATACCCGTGACGCGCCGGCCGACGAGGCCTTCTGGGTCGCCAATCTGGGCGCCAAGGTGAGCGACTGGATCGGCGACGCCGCGCTGATCCGCATCAACGGGGTGCACCATAATGTCGCGCTGTTCCCCTCGACGAAGTCGGGCGTGCAGCATGTCAACTTCCAGGTGGAGAGCCAGGACGACATCATGCGCTCCTGGTACATGCTCCAGAACCGCAACGTGAAGATCGTCTTCGGTCCCGGCCGCCACCCGACGTCTGGCGCGCGCTTCCTGTATTTCCAGGGGCCGGACGGGATGATCTACGAATATTCCACCGGGGTGCGGACGATCACGGCGGAGGACGAGAAGACCTACGTGCCGCGCTCCTTCCCGAGGGAACCGTCCAGCTTCTGCATGTGGGGCTCGCTGCCCGACATCCCCGAGTTCAAGACGCAGCCGGCGGATGTCGCGCGTGCCGCATGATCTGGTGCAGGCTGACGTTGCGAGGGGGGTGAGGCTCGCGGCCCGCGCGATGGCGCGGCATGGGCTGGCACACGCCTACGGCCATGTCAGCGCGCGGATCGACGAGCGGCATTTCCTCTGCTCGCCGCCGCAGCCGCTCGGCACGGTGGCGGTGGGCGATCCCGGCGTGATCGTGCCGATCGACGGCGATCTGCCCGATCGCGCTTTGCCCGAGGTGCGTATCCATCGCGAAATCTACCGCAACCGCCCGGAGGTGAACGGCGTCTGCCGGTTCCAGTCGCCATCGGTGATGGCGCTCTCCGCACTGGGGGAAACGCCGCGCGCGCTGCACGGCCTCGGCACCTATTTCGCGCCATGTCCGCCGCTCTGGGCCAACGTCCAGCTGGTCCGCGACGACGAGCGCGCGGTAAAGGTGGCCGAGACGATGGGCACCAACGCCGCGATCGTGCTGCGCGGCAACGGCGCGGTGACGGCGGGCGCCTCGATCGAGGAGGCGGCCGCCTTCGCTTTCTATCTGGAGGATGCGGCGCGGATCGAGCTCGCCCTGCTCCCCGCCCGAGCCGCCGGCCGCAAACCCCGCGAATATACCCCCGACGAAGCCGCGCGCCGCGCGGTGAAGGCGGGCGCGCTGATCGAGCGCATGTGGCATTTCCTCTGCTTCGGAGACCCCGAATGGCAACCCGCACACTAGATCTCGAACTCGATCCCGGGGCGGTCGCCGCGCAACTGCGCGACTGCTACGCGAGCGGGCAGGCGATGGCGCCGATCCGCGAGGCGTTTCCCGATGCGACGATCGACGACGCCTACGCCATCCAGGCGGCCAACACCGCGCATTGGGAAGCGGCGGGGCGAAGCATCGTTGGCGCCAAGATCGGGCTGACCGCCAAGGCCGTCCAGACGCAGCTCGGCGTCGATCAGCCGGATTTCGGCCACCTCTTCGCGGATATGGCGGTGCCGGACGGCGACACGGTCGCACCCGGCCGGCTACTCCAGCCCAAGGTGGAGGCGGAGGTCGCCTTCGTAATGGCGCGCACGCCGGACGCCAAGCGGCTCACCACCGCCGAGCTGATCGACAGCGTCGCTTATGCGCTGCCCGCGATCGAGATCGTCGACAGCCGCATCGCCGGCTGGAACATCCGCATCGTCGATACGGTGGCCGACAACGCCTCCTCCGGTCTGTTCGTGCTCGGCACGAGACCGGTGCCGCTGGCCAATCTCGATCTGCGTCTTTGCGGCATGGTGCTGGAGAAGAATGGCGAGCCGACCAGCTTCGGCGCGGGCGCGGCCTGCCTCGGCAATCCGCTCCACGCGCTGGGCTGGCTGGCCGCCAAGATGGCCGAAGTGGGGCGTCCGCTCGTCAAGGGTGACGTGGTCCTCTCCGGCGCGCTTGGCCCGATGGTGGCGGTGGCGCCCGGCGACGGCATCGAGGCGCGAATCAGCGGTCTCGGCAGCGTACGCGTGAGCTTCGGGAGGGACGCATGACCGGCAGGACCAAGGTTGCGATCATTGGCTCAGGCAATATCGGCACCGATCTGATGATCAAGGTGATGCGCCTTTCCGACGTGCTGGAGATGGGCGCGTTCGTCGGCATCGATCCGGAGTCCGACGGCCTCAGACGCGCCGAAAGGCTGGGCGTGCCGATCACGGCGGACGGGATCGAGGGGCTGATAGCGATGCCCGAGTTCCGCGACATCGCCATCGTGTTCGATGCCACCTCGGCGGGCGCACACAAGCGGCACAGCGAGCTGCTGATCGCGGCGGGCAAGCGGGTGGTGGACCTGACGCCGGCGGCAATCGGGCCGCACACGATCCCGCCTGTCAACGGCGACGCGCATCTCGACGCGCCCAACGTCAACATGGTCACTTGCGGCGGGCAGGCGACGATTCCGATGGTGGCGGCGGTGAATCGGGTGGCGAAGGTGCGCTACGGCGAGATCGTCGCGTCGATCGCGTCGAAGAGCGCGGGCCCCGGCACCCGCGCCAATATCGACGAATTCACCGAGACCACGTCGCAGGCGATCGTCGAGGTCGGCGGCGCCACGCGCGGCAAGGCGATCATCGTCCTCAACCCCGCCGAGCCGCCGCTGACCATGCGGGACACCGTCTATTGCCTGTGCGACGATGCCGACCAGGCGGCGATCGCCGCTTCGGTGGAGGAGATGGTTGCGGAGGTGCAGCAATATGTGCCGGGCTACAGGCTCAAGCAGGCGGTGCAGTTCGAGCATATCGGTTCCAACCGCCCCTTGCGCATCCCCGAGATGGACGGCGAGTTCACGGGCCTTAAGGTCACGATCTTCCTCGAGGTGGAGGGCGCCGCCCACTATCTCCCGGCCTATGCCGGCAATCTCGACATCATGACCTCGGCCGCGCTCAAGACCGCCGAGAAGATCGCGCTGCGCAGCCGCGAGAGGATCGCCGCATGACTTTCGATCCCAAGACGCAGAAGCTCTACATCCAGGACGTCACGCTGCGCGACGGCATGCACGCGATCCGGCATCAATATGGGTTGGACCACGTCAAGGCGATCGCGAAGGCGCTAGACGCCGCGAAGGTCGACGCGATCGAGGTGGCGCATGGCGACGGCCTCTCCGGCTCGTCGTTCAACTACGGCTTCGGCGCGCATACCGACTGGGACTGGATCGGCGCGGTCGCCGAGGTGTTGGAGCATAGCGTGCTTACCACCTTGCTGCTGCCCGGCATCGGCACCATCCACGATCTGAAGCGCGCCTACGATCTCGGCGTCCGCTCGGTGCGCGTCGCGACGCACTGCACCGAGGCCGATGTCGCCAAGCAGCACATCGAATATGCCCGGACGCTCGGCATGGACGTCTCGGGCTTTCTGATGATGAGCCATATGTCCGAACCCGAGCCGCTCGCGCAGCAGGCGCTGTTGATGGAGAGCTACGGCGCGCATTGCGTCTACGTGACCGACAGCGGCGGTGCGCTCACCATGGATGGCTATGCCGCGCGGCTGCAGGCCTATGACCGGGTGTTGAAGCCCGAGACCGAGCGCGGCGTGCATGCGCACCATAATCTCGCGCTGGGCATCGCCAATTCTCTGGTGGCGGTGCAGAATGGAGCGATCCGGGTCGACGCCAGCCTCGCCGGCATGGGGGCGGGGGCGGGCAATGCTCCGCTCGAGGTCTTCATCGCCGCCGCCGATGTCTACGGCTGGAACCACGGCTGCGACCTGTTCGCGCTGATGGACGCCGCCGAGGACCTCGTCCGCCCGCTGCAGGATCGGCCCGTGCGCGTCGACCGTGAGACGCTCAGCCTCGGCTATGCCGGGGTCTATTCAAGCTTCCTGCGCCATGCCGAGAAGGCGGCGAACGATCACGGCCTCGATACCCGCGCGATCCTGATCGAGCTCGGGCGCCGCAAGATGGTCGGCGGTCAGGAGGACATGATCGTCGATGTCGCGCTCGATATGGTGAAGCGGAGGGAAGAAGCATGACTGATCTCTTGAGCCTCGCCGAACGGCTCGACGAGGCACAGCGCACCGCCACCGCCACCCCCCAGCTGGCCGAGCCGATCGGGCTGGAGGAAGCCTATGAGGTCCAGAAGGCCTCGATGGCGTGGCGCTATGCGCGCGGCGAGCGGCGGATCGGCATCAAGATGGGTTTCACCAGCCGCGCCAAGATGATCCAGATGGGCATCGACGAGATGATCTGGGGTCGGCTTACCGATGCGATGCTGGTCGAGGACGGCGGGTCGATCGATTTCGCCGCCTTCGTCCACCCCCGCGTCGAGCCGGAGTTGGCCTTCCTGCTCAAGGCGCCGCTCGCTGGCAAGGTGACGCCGATGGCGGCGCTCGCGGCGGTCGAGGGCATCGCGCCGGCGCTCGAGATCATCGACAGCCGCTACGAGAATTTCAAATTCTCGCTGACCGACGTGGTGGCCGACAACAGCTCCTCCTCGGCCTTCGTGGTCGGGCCATGGTCCAGCCCGGCGGTGGACTTCTCCAACCTTGGCATGATCCTGGAGATCGAAGGCGCGGCGAAGCAGATAGGCTCCAGCGCCGCGATCCTCGGGCATCCGATCCGCTCGCTGGTCGCGGCCGCGCGATTGGCAGAGGCGGCGGGCGAGCCGCTGCAAGCCGGCGACATCGTCATGGCCGGCGGTGCGACGACGGCCGAAGCGCTGTCGCCTGGCCAGCACGTCCGCGTCTCCGTGCAGGCGCTGGGGGCGGCCGAATTCCGCGTCGGCGATGGTCTGCGCGCAGCGGCTTGATATCGTGACGCTCTCCACGGCATGGTCGCCGCAAGCGACCTTGCCTGGAGAAAACGTGGACGATCCCGAATTGCGGCTCAGGCTGGCCGAGTTCAACCTGCTCGATGCGCCGGGGCACCTGCTGCGCCGCAACCACCAGCGCTCCTACGAGATCTTCGCCCGCCATGTCGGCGACGACGTGACGCGCCAGCAGATCGCTTTGCTCGTCGCGCTCGCCAAGAATCCGGGCGCCTCGCAGCGCGAGCTGGTTGAGGCGACGGCGATCGACAAGTCGACGCTCAAGGAGATGCTCGGCCGCATGGTCGCGCGCGACTGGGTGAAGCGCGAACGCGATCCTGAGGACAACCGCGCCTGGACGATGCGGATCACGCCCGGCGGAGAAGCGCTGCTCGCAGATCGGATCGAGGCGGTGGCGGCGGCGCAGCGCGAGATATTGGCACCGCTGGACGAGGCCGATCGAACCACCTTCCTGCGCTGGCTGCGCATGCTGATCGGCCATGAGGAAGCGGTCAGCTGATCACACGACCGGCGTGACCAGTTCGCCGAGATTGCCGATTTCCATCCGGATCTCGTCGCCCGGCTGGAGATATTCGGGAGGCTTGCGGCCATGGCCGACGCCGGCCGGGGTGCCGGTGGCGATCACGTCGCCGGGCTCCAGCGTCATGATCCTCGACAGATGTGCGATGCACTCCGCCACGCCGAACACCATCGTCGCGGTCGTGCCGTCCTGCTTGACCACGCCGTTGACCGAGAGGCGCACCGGCAGTGCCTGCGGATCGTCGACGAATGGCGCAGGCACGAGAAAGGGGCCGAACGGGCCGAAGCCGTCGAAGCATTTGTGCTGGACCCAGTCGACTCCGATCGGCGGGCGCGAGGCGATCCAGTCGCGCGCCGAAAGATCGTTGAAATTGGCATAGCCCGCCACGACGTTGAGCGCGCTCTCCACCGGCACGTCGCGACATCTGGTGCCGATCACGACGGCGAGCTCGGCCTCGTAATCCATCATCTGCGACATGGCCGGCTTCTCGACCGGTGCGCCCGATCCGCGCAGCGTGTTGCTGGCGGGCATCAGGAAGGAATAAGGGTAGGTGGGCACGATCGGGATTGGCATCTCGGCGATGTGATCGTGATAGTTGGCACCGATGCAGATCAGCTTTCGCGGCAGCGCGATCGGCGGCAGGAAGGTGAGCGAGGCGATGGGCAGCGCACCCTCACCGAACCGAGCCTTGCTGGCGATCCGCGCGGGCAGGGCGGCGGACCAGTAGGCCCAGTCCTCCAGCAGAGGCATCAGATCCTTCGGAACCGCGCCCAACCGATCGAGATCGCCCGGTTCGAGCATGCTCGCCAGGGGCATGGCGGTGCCGTCGCGTTCGATCACAACCATGGGGGCGCCGTCCTTCTCGACGGACGCCAGCCGATATGCCTCGCTCATTGCCCCTCCTTGGCCCTTGCGGTCTGTTCCGCCTTGGTCTCGTTGCCGATGCCCCAATGTTCGGGAGGCATCTCGTTCAAAATCACCCGCACCGATGCCAGCGGCACGCCCAGCGTGCGCACCGCCGCATCGGCGATCTCGCGGATCAGCGCGCTCTTTTTCGCTTGGTCGCGGCCGGTCAGCAGGTTGACGGTGATGATCGGCATCAGGCGACCTGCTTCTCTCGCCGCAGCTGGTCCCAAGCGACGTGTCGCTCGACGACCTCGGCCCACACCGGCCCTTGATCGAGATAGGCGCGCTGCTCGCAGATCAGGTTTCCGCGCGTGCGGATCACGTCGCAGCAGGGCACGGTGACGCTGTGTCCGTCGAGCCGCTCGTAGTCGACGTTCGCCTCGACGAAGATCAGGTCCTCCGCCGCGACCGTCACGCGCCAGATATTGTGGCGGAGCCGCCCGATCAGCGACCAGAAGTGCAGCACTTGCTCGCGCGCGACCGCCTTGCCGATCGCGGGCGGGCGGCCGCCGAAAACGAAGACATGATCCTCGGTGAGCATGTCGATGAACCCGTCGATATCCTTGCGGTCGACGGCGGCAAAGCGCTCCAGCACCCAGTGATCCTGCATGATCCTCTCCTCCCGCTTCAGGTGAGCCTGCCCATCGCGCCGCTGCGGTAGCGGTGGACGGCGTCGGTCAGCGCCGTCTGCGACGAGAGCACGAACGGTCCGTTGCTGACCGAAGGTGCATCCAGCGCCGCGCCGGCGATCAACAGGACGCGCGCGTCCTCCCGGGCCGCGAAACGGATCGGGGCGGCGCCCCGCGCGAAGAGGATCAGCGCCGGAGCGGTAATCTCGGCGTCGTCGATCGCGAGACGTCCGGCGAAGAGGTAGAGCGCGCAAGTATCGAGCCCGGGATCGGGCGACCAGTCGAACGGCGCATCGGCCGCAAGCGCGATGTCGAGCATGGTCAGCGGGCTGGGCGTCGTGAAAGGCGCGGCGAGGTCGCCATATCGGCCGGCGAGGACGCGCACGCCGTCCGCCATCGGTACGTCGCCCGGCTCGACATGGTGGATGACCGGCGCTGCCGTCTCCTGCACGACCGGCTGGCGGATGAAGATCTGGAAGCCCTCCACCGTCTCGTCGGGACGATCGGGTACTTCCTCGTGGACGATGCCGCAGCCGGCAGCAGTCCAGTGCAGGCCGCCGGGTGGGATCAGGCTGGTGTCGCCGCGGCTGTCACGGTTGCGCATGCCGCCCGTCGATTCGAGCAGCATGTAGGTGATCGCCGAGAAGCCGGCATGGGCATGCGGCGGGAAGGTCGGTCCGCCCATCCGGAAATGATCGAGATTGATGACCGGATCGCCCTCGCGCCCGAAGGCGAGGCTACCCATGCGCAGCGCTGTGAACGCATCGCCATGACGTGCGGGCTCGGGCCGCACGATACGAGCGATGGCGCGCGTCGATTCGGTCCCGGCAAGGCTGGTCATCGCGGGCATCGGCATCCTGTCGTCTCGCATCGCGGAAGTTTTGCCATCAGAAGTGGATATACATTCGCCGATCCGTTATGCTCGGTCAAGATAGGACCTATACGTCTAAATTGCACGGCGATAAGCTTGCATGACGGCGAGCCGTCTCATTTGCCAACGGACGCAACCGTCTCGAACGATCGCGGCCTGCAGTGGGTTGCAGGTGAGTGGATGCACTTATGAAGGGCACCGATATGAAGGAAGACACATCGTCGATGCAGGCCGCCGACTGGAGCTGCTACACCAGTGAGCCCGCAGAGAGCCTCGCCTTGTTCGAGGCGGCTCGCGCGCGGTGCCCGGTGGCGCGTAGCGAGGGGCATGACGGCTTCCATATGCTCCTAGATTACAAGGACGTGCGCAAGGCGATGGCCGATCACCGCACCTTCTCGTCCGAGCCGCAGGTCTTGCGCCCGATGCTGCCGCGCAAACCGATACCGGCGCTGGAGATGGATCCGCCGCGCCACAGCGCCTGGCGGGCGATCTTCAACGCGGCGGTGACGCCCGTCACGCCTGCGGCGATGGAGCCGTTCGTGCGGGCCGACGTGCGCCGGCATCTGGCGCGGATCGCGCCATCGGGCGGCTGCGACATCGTCGCGGAACTGTGCGAGCCGGTTCCGGCCGAAACCATCTGCCATCTTGTCGGAGTCGAGGAGGAGCGCGTGCCGGCGATCCGCGAAGCCGCGCTCGCCATGTTCGCCGCGCAGGGCGATCCCGAAGAGTTCGCACGCCGGCAGGCAGACTTCGGAATGTTCGCCGCGCAGGGCGATCCCGAAGAGTTCGCACGCCGGCAGGCAGACTTCGGAGCGGTGACCGTCTCCGAGGTCCATGCGCGACGCGAGAGCCCGCGCGACGACTTCCTGTCCTCGCTCGCCGACATGACGATCGAGGGGCGGGCGCTCGACGATGAGGATTATGTGGTGCTGCTGGCGGCCTTCCTCGGTGCCGGGCATCACAGCACCACCTCGGCGCTGGCGAGCATGATCTACGAGATCTTCTCGGGGCCCGAGCGGCGGGACTGTCTGATCGCCGAACCGGAGCTGATCCCGGTGGCGGTCGAGGAGGCACTGCGCCTGCATCCGCCCTTCTTCGGCTTTTTCCGCCGGACGAAGGCCGAGGTCGAGGTGGCCGGCGTGACGATTCCCGAGGGGCAGGACGTCTATATGGGCTGGGCGGCGGCCAACCGCGATCCGACGATGTTCGACGAGCCCGCCTGCTTCCGGCTCGATCGGGAGAGCAACCGCCACATGAGCTTCGGCTTCGGCATCCACAATTGCCCCGGCTCAAACCTCGCGCGAATGGAGATGCGGGTCGTGCTGGAAGAGCTGCTCGCCACCTTCCCCGACTTGGCGATCGACGGCGGTGTGCCGGCCTATCGCTTCGGCGGCGGCGATTACTGTTTCCTGCCCGAACTGCGCGTCGCGTGGCGCGCGCTGGCCTAGACGAGGCGCCCCGCCTGCAGATCGGCGCAGGCCTCGGCCACCAGCGCGCGCAGCCAGCGGTGCGCCGGATCCTGATCGTGCCGGGCATGCCAGAGCTGGCGGATCGCGATGGCGCTGAAATCGGGCGGGAGCGCGATCGTGCGGAGCCTCTCGTCGGTGACGACCAGCCGCGCCAGCTGGCCGGGGATCACGCCGATCGATTGCGTGCCCGCCACCAGCCGCCCGAGCGCGAGGAAGCTCGCCACGCGCACGCGCGGCGGATGGCGATCGGACATGCCGCTCAGCCCGATATCCTCGACCGTCCACGGGCTGTGCGGGAATTGCGTCGCGACATGCGGGAAAGCGAGAAGCTGGTCGAGCGTGACCGGGCCTTTGAGCGGATGGGCGGCGTCGACGATGCCGACGAAGCGATCCTCCATCAGCTTCTGGGTGTGGACCACGGTTGCTATGTCGCCGGTCATCTGCCCCAATATGTCGCCGGTCAGGCAGAGATCGATCGCGCCGGCATAGACGCTGGCGGCGGGCTGATCGATCAGCACCGTCTCAAATTGCACGTGCGGCGCCGTTTTCTCCGTGCTCCGGAAGATGGTCGGCAGCACCAGCATCAGCCCATATTCGGACGCCATGATTCGGAAGGTCCGGCGCAACGTCGCGGGATCGAAATCGGTGACCGGCTGGGTCAATTGCTCGAGTTGCAGCAGCGCTTGGTGGACGTCGGAGGCCATGTCCGCCGCACGCGGCGTCAATTCCATGCTTCGCCCGACGCGCACCAGCAGGGGATCGCGCATCTGGTCGCGCAGGCGGGCGAGCATGCCGCTCATCGTCGGCTGGCTGACGCCGAGGCGCTGAGCGGCCTCTGTCACGCTGCGGGTTTCCAGCAGCGTGTCGAGTGGCGCCAGAAGATTGAGATCGAAGCCTGCCATCCCGTCAGGATGGGGCGGCACGGCATGGCGTGCAATCAAAATATCGAGATTCGAGCGGGTTTCTTGATCATCCATCGGAATTTACGATGGACGTATCGCCCGGCGTCATTTTCCGCCGTCAGACGACGGGGCTAGTCCGAGGGAATGGACATGGAGGATGAGATGAACCTGATGAGCTCCCTTGGCGCAGCGAACTCCACGGAGGTGCCGACCATCGACGAACTGCTCCATCGCGCGCGCGCGCTTCGCCCGATGCTGATGGAGCGCGCGGCGGCGACCGAAACCGCGCGCCGCGTGAGCGATGACGTCACCCGGACGATGGTCGAGGCGGGGCTCTACAGGCTGGGTCAGCCGGGACGCTTCGGCGGCTACGAGCATGGGCCGAGCGCGCTGCTGCAACTGGGGTTTGAGATCGGGCGTGGTTGCGGCAGCACCGGCTGGTGCGCAATGATCGCCAACGTAAACGCCTGGCTTGCCGCCTACTGGCCGATCGAGGCCCAGCAGGAAATCTGGGGCGATAATCCCGATCATCTCGTTACCGGCACCTTCGTGCCGACCGGCCGATGCGAGGCGGCGGAGGGCGGCTATCGTGTTTGGGGCAAATGGCCCTTCGCCAGCAATTGCGACAATTCGGACTGGCTGTTCGTCTCGGCACTGCTGCCCGAGGTGGAGGGACAGCCGCCGAGCGTCGGCTGGTTCATGGTGCCGCGCGCCGATCTGGGGATCGATCAGGACAGCTGGCATGTCGCCGGCATGCAGGGCACCGGCAGCAAGACGCTGTTCGCCAACGATCCCATCTTCGTGCCTGCGCATCGCGTGATCCGCTTCGCCGACGTCGAGCGCGGCACGACGCCGGGGCGGTCGATCCCCGGCAACGTCATGGCCGGGTTCAATTTCGCGACGATGGGCGCGGTGACCCTGGTCGCGCCGCTGCTCGGCACCGCGCAGGCGGCGCTCGACTGGTATTCGGAGGCGATGCGCGCCAAGGTCAAGGCCTCGCTCAAGCCCGGCGCGGCGATGAGCGTGGCGCAGAGCCCCCAGGCACAAGCCCGCGCCGGAGAAGCGCAGGTGAAGATCGACGCGGCGATGACGCTGCTCCTGGCCGATCTCGCCCCGCTGGAGGCTGGGGTACGGAAAGGCGAGGAACTCGCCGCAGCCGATCGCATCCGCATCCGCCGCGACATCGGCTTCGCGGCGCGCGCGGCGGCCGATGCTGTCAACCTGCTGTTCGAGGGGGCGGGAGCCGCAGCGGGGGCGCTGGACGCGCCGATCCAGCGCTATTGGCGGGATATCAACGCCGCCGCCCGCCATGCCAGCCTCGATACCGAGGCCATCTATGCCCTCGTCGGCCAGACCTGCTTCGGGCTGGATCCGAAAGGGCAATTCTGATGAACGGAGCCGTTCCGCGGCGGCCTCTGATCCTCGGGATCGGCGGTGCCGGGCCCGCATCCTCCAGCGAGCAGGCGCTGATGATCGCGCTGGCAGCAGCGGAATCGATGGGGGCACGGACGCGGTTGTTCGGGGGTGCTGCGATGGCGGAGCTGCCCCCGTATCTCGCCCCGGAATGTCGCGACCACCCGCAGGCGCTCAGCCTGATCGCCTGCGTGCGCGAAGCGAGCGGCTTCGTACTCGCCAGCCCCGGCTATCACGGGACGGTTTCGGGCATCTTCAAGAACGCGATCGACTATGTCGAGGAGACGGCCCGCGATGAACGCGCCTATTTCCACGACCGGCCCGTCGGTCTCATCGCGGTTGCGTCCGGCTGGCAGGCTGCGGGCACGACCCTGACGACGCTACGCACGATCGCCCACGCGTTAAGAGGGTGGCCGACGCCGTTCGGCGCGACGATACAGTCACGTTCGGCGTTATTTTCTGGCGGGGCATGCGAAGATCCCGACGTATCCGAGCAGCTTCGACGGATAGCGGTGCAGGTCACCGGAGGAATTAACAATGATCGTCAGCAGGAAGTGGTCCAAGTTCCGTGATTGGCTACTGGCATGTCGGTATCGGGAATTGACGCTACGGGTTCGCATCGCGAACGGTATCGCGTCAGTTTGCAAATAGTGGATACCAACCGAGCCGTTCCACGAATCGATAAGCGGCTTGGTCGTGAACCGGAACTGCCGGTCGGCTCGGCGCCCAAACTCGGCCGTTCAATCGCCCCATCAGCGTTTCTGAAACCCGACCATCCGCTTTCCTGGCTATGGTTGGGCAGACGAGCCCGATATCGGATCGACTACCTCTTGGCGCGACGCTTCTCGACTCGCCATGTTTCGCGTTCGGCGAAGATACGTTGCATCTCACTCATGTTTTCGCTG
>Ga0207671_10000760_pt1 | contig 40957 bp, 31 predicted proteins | sample KBSC24metaG_FD_184352 | JGI IMG/M metagenome (GOLD analysis project Ga0207671, IMG submission 184352) | Corn rhizosphere microbial communities from Kellogg Biological Station, Michigan, USA - KBS C2-4 metaG (SPAdes) (version 2) | ecosystem: Host-associated > Plants > Roots > Rhizosphere > Soil...
TAGAACTGTTCTTCCAAAGCCAGAGACCAGAAATGAGAACAGGAAAAATGTGGCAGGAAATTAATGTGCGCACTCGGGAACGCAAGTACGATGTTAGCTCCGTAAAAGAAAAACGGAATGTAGACCCAGCTTCGGGTACCAGAGAGCAGGTGCGTGCCCACAAGAACCACTGCCACGGCCAGCATATAAACCGGAAGCAGACGCAATACCCGTCTCATATAGAAGGATTTGAAGTAGCCTTCGGATTCGCGTGTGTCACAAAGGATGCCAGTAATCAGGAAACCGGACAGGACAAAGAACAGGTCCACGCCTGACCACCCGAGACTCGCAATGAATTCCAAGGGATTCTTCAGTTCGCGTGGCACATAGTGGAATACAACCACGAGCAATATCGCGATACCCCGCCATCCATCGAGGCTATCGATGTGTCCGGCTTTTTGGATGGCGCAAGGCAGATTGCTCCTTGGCTGCGAATCTTGAGCCTGGGACTCGGGCATTCGTGCCCAATTGTTACACGACTTCGGGCACCAAAACCGAACTTGCAACGCATCCCATTCTGGCGCTCCGCCGCATCGCGCTATGATGGCGCAGGCTCAGCCATCCCGTGGATTTCACCGTCAAATCCGTCTCGGTACCGGAGATCCTGCCCCTCCGCCAACTCTACCGCGCCGAAATGAATTGTCAGATCATCCACGATTCCATTCACTCCCGCGATGGCTGGACCCAGCCCTATCTCATCGAATCCGCCGGCGAACCCTGCGGTTACGGCTCAATTGCTATCGCCGGCCCGTGGTCCGGCACTCGCACCATCTTCGAGTTCTTCGTCGTAGCAAACCAACGTTCCCGCTTCTTTGAGGCCTTCGAATCATTTATGTCCGCCAGTGCCGCCGACGCCATTGAGACGCAGACCAATGACGTCATGCTCACCGCCATGCTTCACACCTGGGCCCACGACGTCGTAAGTGAGAAAATCATCTTCGAAGACAGGCTCACCACCAACTACCGTCTCACCGGCGCAACCTTGCGTCCGCGCGAACCCGAAGGCGACTGGATGCTTCTCGAAGTCGGCGGCGAGGTTGCCGCAACCGGAGGCATCCTCTATCACTACAACCGCCCCTACGGCGATATCTGGATGGAGGTCGCCGAGCCCTTCCGCATGCGAGGCTTCGGCACCTATCTCGTTCAGGAGCTCAAGCGCATCTGTTACGAATCCAAGAGCGTCCCCTGCGCCCGCTGTAATACCGACAACGTAGCCTCCCGCCGCACCCTCCAGAAAGCCGGATTCATTCCCTGCGCCCACCTCCTGACCGGCAAACTCAACGGACCTGCACCTCGATAGGGACCCAATTCGTTGTTCTCAATTCCCGCGCTGGCTCGAACCCGCCTCTCGGGTTACACCCATTGCTCCACTCCCGCAGCAATTCTCCCGGAACCGCCACGTTTCCTCTATATTTCTCTATAGCCTTCCTAAGCCTTTCAGAGTTCACCCGAAATCCGCTCGGGACATCATTCCGGCCGATCCCGGTAAACTCGATTCAGCTTCGGTTCGTGCGTGCCCAGAGGAGATCGAACATGAGCGACGACAAAACAACAATCGTTGAATCCACCCCGGCATACAGTGGTGCTCTGTTAGCAGCCATCGCCATAGCAGTATTAGCCGCTCTGGGCGGACTCATCTGGACTTACACCCTCAGTGGTCGCATCTCCCACCAGGAAACAGCCCTGTCTGAAGCTAACCAGCAGAACGCCAAGCTCGAAGCACAACTTCGCGAGACCAACGCCCGTCTTCGCGTCGCAACCGACGAACTCGGCCGCAGCGTCGGCCTCACACAGAAGCAGATGGACGAGCGCGCGCAGCAGATCATCGCCCGCCAGGTCGCCGACAGCAAACGCCTTGAAGCCGCGCAGAAGCAAACCGCTCAGCAGGTCAGCGCCGTACAAAGCGACGTATCAACCGTGAAGACCGATGTAGGCGGCGTGAAGACCGACCTCGGCAAGACTCAATCTGATCTCGCCACCGCTGTCAGCCAGCTTCAATCGATGAAAGGCGATCTTGACGGCCACTCCAGCCTAATCGCCCGCAATCGCGACGAACTCGAACTGCTCAAGCACAAAGGCGATCGCAACTACTATGAATTCACCCTCGCGAAGGGTCAGAAGAAACCCGTCGGCACCATCAGCCTCGAACTAAAAAAAGCCGATCAGAAGAAGAGCCGCTTCACCATATCCGTTTTTGCCGACGACAAGCAGTACGACAAAAAGGACCGCTACGTGAACGAGCCGCTCCAGTTCTACGCTGGCAAAGATCCCGCTCTTTACGAGATCGTGGTAAACGCGGTCCCGTCGAAAAACACCATCTCCGGCTATCTGTCCACGCCGAAAGGAGCTCCGGCTCCGCCTAGCGTTCAGTAACCGGCCCCTTCCAATCCAGGGTCAGCGCAGGCAGATACTGGAAGTTGAAGGTGTATCCAAGGCCCTTCTGCGTCTCCCAATCCGCCTTCGTCATGCGATAGGAGCACACAAACGTGCCCTCTTTCGTTTCGCCCGGCTGAATCGTCAAATCGGGCGATATCGGCGGCGCATGCCACTGCTGCAGTGCCGGGTATGCCTTGAACAAGCGCTCATAATCCGAAGGCGTCGCCGCATAGCTTGAGTGAACGCCATCCGGAAGCGTCAGATTCGCCAGAACCTGATGCAGAAAAATCGGCTGCTTACTCTGGTTGTGCAGCTTCACATGCGTGAACAGTAAAACCTGGTCAACTTCTTCCTTTGGAATCGCTGCGCCGTTCGCATCCCACCCAGAAGTCTCGGTGTGCATCGGATGAGCCCATGCCTCCAAAACCTCACCCGTCGAGGCAGGCGGCTTCTCACCCGAAACGATATATACCGTCACCGCCGCGGAAACCAGCACCACCGCAATCACCGTGGCGATAATGATGTGGCTCGTGCCCTTGGCGTAGGACTCTCCCGTAGCCGCTCGCGATTCCTGTTGAAGCAGACTCATAGCGCCCTTATCTTAGCCCCACAGCTTGTGAACAATCCACCAACGCCTTTCCATAGGACACATTTCGCCTCGCATTTCTCGTGGCCCATAGCCCGCCCGGAGCCTGTTGAAGGGTCTCCCGCCTTTGGAGACGCGGGAAACTATGACGCCGGTCCACGTGCCTTTCTCTTTTGCGTACAAGCAGACCTGAACAACTACTTCTTCCGCAACGCCGCCAGAAACTCGCCTGCCGGTAGCGTATTCACCACATCCGCTGCAGTCAGCCAGGCACGCCTCAACTGTCGAATCCCATACCGCCACTCCCCAACTACCTTGGTCATGTGTGCATCCGTATTGACCGCGATTCTGCACCCGCATTCCTTCGCCAGCCGCAGATCCTTGTCGCTCAGGTCCAGCCGCTCCGGCGCGGCATTATGCTCCACCGCCACTCCAAGTTCCGCGCATCGCCGGATCACCACGCCCACATCCATCGCGTAAGGCTCCCGCCGAAGAATCTGCCTCCCCGTCGGATGTCCCAGGATCCGCACATTCTTGTTTTCCACCGCCCGGACGACCCGTGCCGTCATCTCCTCTCGCGGCTGTCCGAAGTGGCTATGAACACTCGCAATCACCACATCCATCTGCGCCAGCACCTCGTCGTCCATGTCGAGACTTCCGTCTGCCAGGATGTCCACCTCGATCCCGGTGAAGATCCTGATCCGCCCCTCCATCTGCTGATCCACCTCGCGAATCCGCTTCATGTGCTCCAGAGCGCGCTTCTCATCCAGCCCGTTCGTCATCGCCAGATTTTTCGTATGCTCCGTGATCGCGATGTACTGCAAACCCCGCGCAATCCCCGCCTCCGCCATCTCCAGAATCGAATTCCGCCCATCCGTCTCTGTCGTGTGCATGTGCACATCGCCCTTGATATCCGAAGCTTCAATCAATTTCGGAACTGTCCTCTTCGCCGCTGCTTCAATCTCCCCCAGGTTCTCCCGCATCTCCGGAGGCATCCAGTCCATCTCCAGCGCGGCGTAAATCTCCTCCTCCGTCGCACTTGCGACGACCGACTCATCCTCCAGCCGCGACAACGCCCACTCGTTCAGCGTGTACCCCATCTTCAGCGCACGCTGCCGCAGCACCACGTTATGCGCCTTCGATCCCGTGAAGTACTGAAGAGCCGCGCCGTAGCAATGCGAAGGCAGCAGCCGCACATCCACCTGCAGCCCATTCGCGAGGTGGAAGCTCACCTTGTTCTCGCCCTTGGCAATCATGTCGTGAATACCCGGATACGCGGCCACATACTCCACCGCCGCATCCGTGTTTCCCTGCGCGCACGCCGGCCCCGTCACCAGCAGATCCAGATCCCCAGCCGTCTCCCGCCCACGTCTCAGCGACCCCGCCGGAGTCACACGCTCAATTCCGCTCATCGCCATCAGGTAGGTCGTCAGCCGCTCCGCCGCGTCCTCAGCTTCATCGATCCGGAACCGCCCCACCGCCTTCCGGTAATCATCAATTCCTTTCTTGATCTTCTCGATCTGCTTCTCGCCCATCCTCGGCAGGCCCTTCAGCCGTCCCGCCTCGATCGCCTCCGCCAGCTCGTCGATGTTTTTGATCTTCCCGGCATCCCACAGCAGCGCCACCGTCTTCGGACCCATTCCCGGCAACTTCAGCAACTCCAGCAACCCCGCGCCGTACTTCGCCAGCAGTTCATCCCGAACCGGCAGCGATCCCGTCGCTACAATCGCTTGAATGTTCGCCGCCATGCTCTTCCCGATCCCCTGAATCGCCAGCAACTGCGCCGCGTCTCCCGAAACAGCCGCCAAGTCCACCGTCGTCTGCTCCACCGCATCGGCAGCATTCCGGTAGCTCCGCACACGAAAGCCATCCGCCCCATCGATCTCCATCAGATCGGCCGTCTCCTTCAGCAGGCACGACATGATTACGTTATCCATCAAAAATTTTCTCCGCGACCAGTATCCCGCATTCAGACGGGTGCCCGCGGTCCATCGCTCTTGGGGACGAGGCAAGTGCGGATGCCCCACGTCCCCGTTTTTTTGAGACATGGGAGACGACATAGCATCCGCAAACAAGATCTCGGCGAACGAACAATAACTGGAGTCCGCGCCCACGGTCGTCAAACAACCATCACCCGTCCCGTACGACACGCCGGAAACAAAGACACCCTACGTCAAATCCACGAAATCTGGATCTCATCAGAAATGAATTTGATTGTTCAAAATGTAGACTTCGGACGGGCAAAGAGAGGACAAACAGTTCACTCAGAAAGGTAAAGGCCAGGGGAGGCGCAAGCCTTCCCTGGCCTTTTGTAGTCACAATAAAAGCACGTAGAGAACCGAGCTTCTTTCAGCGAATGCAGTTGAAGCTACAGCTTGGCCCGGAGCAACGGGGCCCCTTGCCGCACAGATGCGGCTGGGGGAAACGCTCCAGAGTCCCCGCGACTGCTAGGCAGCGTTGTGGGTGGCCGCGTCCCTCTGCCGGATAACTCCATCCGCCTGAGGACCTTTTTGCCCTTGGACGATGTCGAACTCCACATCATCGCCCTCTTTCAGAGTCTTGTAACCATCCAGTTGGATTGCCGAGTAGTGGACGAAAACATCTGGCCCGTCATCACGTCCGATGAATCCGTAGCCCTTGGCGTTGTTGAACCACTTGACTTTGCCTTTGTACTGAGCCACAGGGTCTGCCTTTCTTGCCTCTTAGGGGGTTGGTGAGCAAGGGGGAAGCCAGCCCACCCTATCGACTATGACGCCGATTCTTTGTCAAAGGTTTATTGAGTCCTTGTAGAAGACTCAGAAAATGATTGGGCCGGCGAATCTCGCCGGCCCCGTCAAAACCTTTCCTGGAAAGGTACTTACCTTTCGCTACTTCTTCCTTTTCTTCTCCAGCTTGCGCGCATACAACAGCACGCTGCACAGCGTCTTCCCATCTTTGATCGCGCCCTTCTCGATCATCTTCACAACCTCTGAAAGCTTCACCAGGCGGAACTCGATCTCCTCGTCATCTTCCGGATGCGCGTCCCCGGCCATTAGACCCTCGGCCTGAAACACCTTCATCGACTCGCCCAGAAACCCAGGGCTCCCGTAATACTCCACCAGCGGCTTCCATTTCTTCGCGCGATACCCCGTCTCCTCCTCGAGTTCACGCTGCGCCCCGGCCAATGCTTCCTCGCCCGCATCCAGCTTGCCCGCCGGCAGCTCCCAAAGATACTGCTTCGCCGCATGGCGGTATTGCCGCTCCATCACAATCCACGGATCCTTCTTGCTCTTCGACCTGTCGATCGCAAGAATCACCACGCTTCCGTTGTGGCGAATGACATCCCGCTCGCTCTTCTTCCCGCCTGGCTCGATCAGCTTATCGTGCAGAACTCTGAACAGCGGTCCCTGAAAGACCACCTCCGAACTTAAGAGCTGCTCCGTCTCCCCTGCTGTCTCTTTTCGTGACTTTGCCTTCTTCGAAGTTGTGTGCGGTTTTTCCTTAGGCGTCTTCGCCTTCTTCGTCGTCGCGGACTTCTTCGCCATCGTCGGGAAGCTCTCCTTCTTTACTCAAGAAGAAGTATATGCGCCGGACCTTCGTCGACTTCCCGCGAATCTCCGCGGACATCTGTGCCCCATGCATCGCACAGCCTCATCGCGCTATGAGTGAGAAACGACCTTCCATCATTTGTGGTGAGCAGCAGTCCGTGCGTGGGTGAAATGATTCGGAATCCCTTTCGACGGAACTAAGTCTGCGGCGAGAACAAAAATCAAAATCATCGCCGACAGCACGAGAAGCACAAATACGCGGCATGGCATCTTTTCAAATCTCTATGTCTGTAATCTCTAGTCAGCCGGCCTCCCGCAGTTCGATTGAACTGCACTCGAAGCTGGCTGCTAGATGAAACGCACTTTATCTCGAGATGTTTCTGTGCGTGATGCACGCGCTCTCTTTGTCCATATCTCTTCGGAAAAGACCGGCATCGTCAGCCGGCGATTGTCGGCAGAACTCGCTGGAGCCGTTGCCATTAAGCCGAGTTCTGCAGGGCCGGATCCAGTCTTCGCGCAAGAACGATTCGAAGTTACTCGGCGTCAGTTACCTCCGCTGTGGAAAAACCGCCCAGGAAAACCGATTGACCTCCCAGCTACAATGGAGTCATGTCCATCAGCGCACCAAAGCCGGAACTCGCCAACGAACTCCGCTTCGCCCTCGATGTCATGGAAGAGAATTCCCACCTCGGCCTTGACGACGAGGCCGCCAACCGGCTGCGCAACATCCTCCTCCGCCGCATCAAGCAGGCAGAAAACGAGTTCTCGTCCCGCCCCGCTGAGCCGGTCCGCATCCCCGCCAAAGAAAAAGCCTACGCATAGCCTCCGGCTCTCCAGGAGAGTCCCTGCCCCCGTCTAATTTCACTCACGTGGGGGAGACTCTCCACACATCGTCACTGCGCAATCCCTATTCCCTGACCCCTAATCCCTGTTCTTCGCTGCTCTTAATGCATCGAATCCCCCCGGCATGGCATCCTTAACCAAGCCGACTTGCGTCGCCGCCAGCTGTCCCGCGCCGCCAGCCCGGAGCTGTCCCAGGATTAAGCCAGACGATTCCAGCCAGAAGGTACGTGTTGCCGAACTCTGAGTGTTATCCAATCGACGTGGTTCCCGGTCAGAGTCGACTCTTTCTCGACTACTGTGCCGCAGATCCGGCCGTTCGGCCTTTCTACTCTTCCTTGCCCCGCGAAACTGGCTGGCACCAGCGATGTTCGAGGCCCGATCACTGGAACGAGATCGTCGATCTAATCGCCGCTCAGAATCCTTCTTCCTCTGCTGCCCCGGCCATCGCGGCCCTCCGCTCGGGTGCCGCAACCGTTCTAACCGGCCAGCAGGTCGGCCTCTTCGGCGGTCCGCTTTACACCCCCTTCAAAGCCGCCTCCGCTCTCGCCCGTGCGCGCCAGGCCACGTCAGCCGGACATCCGCACGTCGCCATTTTCTGGCTCGCAACGGAAGATCACGACTTTGCCGAAATCAATCACGTCTCCTTCCCTTCCAGAAAAGAACTTCGCAAGCTCGTCTACTCGAAGACCCCCTCTGCTCCAGTCCCCGTCGGCAGCGTCGTAATCGACGAAACCATCGAGCCCCTCATCGATCAGGCTTGGGAACTCCTCGGCTCCTCCGACGCGATGGACGCCCTCGTCTCCGCTTACAAGCCCGGTCGCACCTTCGGCCAGGCGTTCGCAGAGTTCTACTCCAAAGCCTTCGCCGCCCAAGGCCTCCTCATCCTCGACGCCTCCAGCGCCGAAATCCATCGTCTTGGCAGCCCGGTCCTCAAAGCCGCGATCGAGCGCGCCGATGAATTCCACGCCGCCCTGCTCGAACGAAACAAAATCCTCGAAGCTGCCGGCTACCACGCCCAGGTGGCCGTCTCCGCAGACTCAAGCCTTATCTTCCTCCTCGACGAACGCACCGGCGCGCGCCTCTCCCTCAAGCGCATCCCCTCCAACTCCGCCGAGCCTCAAGACCTCTGGCAGGCTGGCCGCGAGCGCTTCACCACCGCCGACCTCCTTGGCATCCTCGCCGCCGAACCTCACCGCATCTCCCCAGCCGCCCTCCTCCGCCCCATCTTCCAGGACTATCTCCTCGGAACCTCGCTCATCATTGGCGGCCCCGCCGAGATCGCCTACTTCGCCCAATCCGCCGTCCTCTACCAGCGCATCCTCGGCCGAACCACCGCCGCCGAACCTCGTCTTTCCGCCACGCTCATCGAACCCGCCATCGCAGAGCTCCTCCACAAACACGACCTCAGCATCGATCGCGTCTTCCGCGAGTCCGCCGACTCCCTCGCCCAGCTCCTCGCAGCCCGCTCCATGCCCATCGAAGGCAAGCAGAAGCTCGCTGCCGCCGGAAATGCGCTCGACACGGAACTTCAGCCCCTCCTCGATTACATGCGCGCCATGGACCCCGGCCTGGGTCGCTCCGCCGAAACAGCTTCCAGCAAAATGCGCTACCAGATGAACCGCCTGCGCCGCCTCGCGGCCAACTTCGAAATGCAGCGCGAAGGCTCGCTCCGCCGCCACGCCGACGCCATCGAACGAGCCTTGAATCCCAGCGGAGTGCTCCAGGAGCGTGTCCACGGCGCCGCCTACTACCTCGCACGCTACGGATTCCAGCTCACCGAGACACTCACCGAACTCGCAACCGATCCCTGTCCCGGCCACAAAGCGATCTGGCTCTAGCCGCGACTCCTCAGTCGCACCATCTCGCTGCTCTAAACCACAACTCTTTCTATTGACGTAGTGATTCAGAGTGTCTTTAATTCAGCGCATGGATTACCGGCGGAAAGGCAGGATCGCCGCCCTTAAAGCGCGACTCGAAATATGCGAAGAAGAGCGCCGCAAGCTCCTGCTCGTCCTCACAACCACCGGGGCGAACATGGCGAAAATTTCCTGGCGCGCCGAAGAACTCGAAAAAGAATTCCGCCGCCTCACCAAGGAACTCAAAGTTCTCGAAATCTCAGAGCCAGAAGATTGATCCCGTCACGCCTGCGAACTCGCCGCTTCTTCCAGCGCAGCCAGCTTCACCGGTGGTCCCGTCAATCCCCATCCCGCATTGCCGCGAAAAGTATCGGCGAATAGCTGAAACTTTCGCCCGCACGTCGAGCACTCAAGATTGTGCTCCACAATATCCGCCGGCCACTCGTCTTTAAATAAATCCTGAAGCGTGCACGTGCTCTCCAGCAGTTCGAGAGTTCCACACTCCACCACCCTCAACAGGCGAAGAGCAAATTCCAGATACTCCCGCGGCTTCACAAAGCTCAGACCGTCCTGAAACTCTTCGCATTGATCGCACGGCAACACCCCACAAGTGTTGCACCCTCGCATCAATTCAGTCACTCATGCCGAAAGTGCATGGGTAACGTTGCCCCAACCCACATTACCCGCCACGCGACAGTAACATCGACCCTCGCCGGCCGGGCAGACACTCAGCCCTTCTTGTCCTGCATTGCCTTCAGACTCGCCTTCACCAGCTTCTTCACCAGGTTCACTGGCACTGGGTCCCCCATCGGAAAGCTGACAATCGCCTTTGTCGTCCTGTAGCCCGCAAGCTCCTCCCGATGGTCTTCAATCACCGGCGGCCGTACATGCAGCCGCACAAACGGCTTCTTGAAGCTGAACCAGACAAACATCCCGTCATAGTCATACCCCGCAAACGAATATCCCGGCATCTCGAAGTAGTCTGTCCGCTCTGTCGCACCAGGAGCCGCCGCCCGTATCGACGCTCTTAACTTCGCCAGATTCCCCTGCGCCTCTTTCGGACAATTCACGATGTACTCCTCAACTCCAATGCTGGACTTCTTCACCATTGCTTCTCTCCGCCGTTTTCGTCGCAATTCTGTTCGCTCCCCACTGACCGGTCCCCTCGTCCTCTTGTCCCCTTGTCCCCTTGTCCCCTCGTCCCCTGTCTTCTCGTCCCTCCTCTTATAATCGTCGCGAGTCCAATCTATGAAGCTCCTGATCGCACTGCTGTTCTCCTGCACCCTCCTTGCCCCCGCCCAGAAGCAAAACGCACCCTGCGCAACTCCCGGCGAAAACAATCCCTTCCTCGGCGTGCAGACCATCCGCCTCTGGCCCGGCCCCGCTCCGCAATCCAAAGGCAGCGCCTGCCAGGACATCCCCACCCTCACCATCTTCGATCCCCAACCGGGTCACGAGAACGGCTCCGCCGTCGTCATCTTCCCCGGCGGCGCCTATGCCCACCTGGCCACCAACCTCGAAGGCCGCCAGATCGCAAACTGGTTCAACTCCCGCGGCTTCCGCGCCTTCGTCCTTCGCTACCGCCTCAGCTCTGACGGCTACATCCTCCCCGTCCCTCTCCTCGACGCCCGCCGCGCCATTCAAACCGTCCGCGCCCGCGCGCTCGACTACCACCTTGACCCCAATCGCATCGCCCTCATCGGCTTCTCCGCCGGAGGGCATCTCGCCGCCCTCGCCGCCACCCAGCCGGTAGACGGCACCGCCGACGCCCCCGATCCCATCGAACGCGTCTCCAGTCGCCCCGACTTCCTCATCCTTGGCTATCCCTGGATCGGCGCCATCTCCACCGACACCTCGCACCTCAGCTACTGCAAGCTCTTCGACGTCATGGACAAATGCGAAGACCTCCGCAAGGCCTGGTCGCCCGACCTATTCGTCAGCGCAAAGACTCCGCCCACCTTCTGGTTCCACACTGAAAACGACCAGACCGTCCCCATCGAACAAGGCCTTCGCTTTTACGAAGCCGAACTCAAAGCCGGCGTTCCCGCCGAAGCCCACGTCTTCGAAAACGGCCCTCACGGTGTCGGCCTGGGCAAAGGAGATCAGTCCCTCGACCAATGGCCAGCGCTCCTCGAAACCTGGCTCCGCGTCCACGGCCTGCTGACAGCAGAAAAGCTCCCCGCAAAACCCTAGCCACTCAACTCGAGAATCACCCCGCGCCGGGTCGCTGACCAACTGCTTGCTTACGGATCGCGGAAAACAGCGAACCCGGATCGTTCGTTCCGCTAGCCGAGCAGTTGTTATTGCTTTGCTTGCAGCTTTGAGAGGGTGAATGAACCAACGATCCCAATGAACTGCCCCGCGGCATTTCGCATCGGAGTTGCCTGTACTTCGGCCCAGATTGGATGGCCATCCGCGCGACGTAATTTGAAGTGGAAAGGAGCCCGGCTTCCGGCTTCCTTGGCAGCGAAGAGCAGTTTAGCCGTCTCGAGGTCTTCAGGAAATACATACAGGAATGAGTCTTTGCCAAGCAGATCGGAAACAGTAGTTGCCAGCATCTCCGCCATGTCCTCATTTGCAAAAACAGTTCTGCCCTTGGCATCGATGATCCACAGTCCATCAGGTGTGGCAAATGTAGGCTCTGATGTCATTTCCAAATGATACCGGCAAAGATCGGGCAAATACCCGGTTCCATTACACAGACCCGCTCAGCCGCTGTCGATGTACGGATTGCGAATCCATCAGACGTCTTGCCTCGTGTTTTTACCTGTGACGAATGTGTCGTGGTCTGACCAGTCAATCATGCAAGAGCCCATGTCAGTTCTTGATCAACTCCCCATTGCCGCGACGCTCACTCGCACCGCAGCGCCTCTGCCGGATCCACCCGCACTGCCCTCGAAGCAGGCAGCAAACACGCCGCCAGCCCCACAACCGCGAACAGCATCGCCGCTCCCAAAAACGTCAGCGGATCCAGCACCTGCACGCCAAACAGCAGGCTCTGCAGTACCCGCGTCAGCCCCGCTGCCGCGCCCACGCCCGCCACCGATCCCACCAGCACCACGATCAATCCCCTGCGCAGAAACATCGCAAGCACATCGCTGCGCTGTGCTCCCAGCGCCGTGCGCACTCCGATTTCGCGCGTCCGCCGCGCCACCTCATACGACAACAATCCATACAGCCCGATGCAAGCCAATCCCAAACCAAGCGATGCAAAGCCACCCAGCAATCGCGCCATCAACCTCTGATTGAAGAGCTGCCGATCGATCGCTTCCGACTGCGTCCGCACCTGCATCACTGGAACATTGTCGTCAACCTCCTGCACCGTCTTCCGCACCGCTGCAACCAGCCCCGCCGGCGGACCATTCGTCCGCAGCGCAAACGTCGCTCCTCCCGTGTTCAGCGGCACATACGCTGTAGGCGCGACCTCTTCCTCGAGCGAGCTGTACTTCGCATCCTTCGCTACACCCACAATCGTCCATTGCGGTGCACCCTTTTCATCGGGTCCGAAACGCAATCCAATTGGATCGCGCCCCTCCAGAAACTTCCGCACAAACGCCTCATTCACAATCGCTGCCGGCGGCCCGCCCCGAACATCGGCAACCCCCAGTGAACGCCCACGCACCAGCGGCAATCGCATCGTCTCGAAATACCGAGGCCCCACGCGCAGCATCTGCGAGTCCACGCTCTGTTTGTTCGTCTGACCCTCCACCTTCACACCCTCGGTCCATAGACCGCCATTCAGCAGCGCGGTAGACGAATAGCTGACCGACTTCACTCCCGGCAGCGACGACAGCCGTTGTTGCAGATTTTCGTAGAGCCCCTGCACATGCGTCTTGTCATACCCCGCCAGTTCCGGGTTGATCCACACCAGCAGAACATTCCGCGTGTCGAACCCTGCGTCTACGCTGCGCAAATTCCCAAGCGTGCGCAACAGCAACCCCGCCCCCGTCAGCATCACGATTGAGAGGGCAACCTGCAGCACAACCAGCGTGCTTCCCATTCCCAGCCTTTGGCGCCCCACTGGAACGTTCTGCGCCTCCGTCGTACCGCGACTCATCTCCGCGGCCGACCGCATGCGCGCTCCGCGAATCGCCGGAGCCAGACCGAACCCTATCCCCGTCGCCAGAGCCACGGCAATCGTAAACAGCAGCACATGCAGATCCGGAGCCACCTCGATCTGCAGTGGTCTGTCGCCGTTCGTGGAGGCAAACGCCGCCAGCGCGGTCGCACCCGCATACGCCAGCAGTGTGCCCACCGCGGCGCCTGCCAGCGACAGCAGTACGCTCTCTGTCAGCAGCTGTTTCATCACCCGCCGACGCGTTGCGCCTAACGCAAGACGAACCGCCAGCTCCCGTTCCCGCGAGGCCGATCGCGCCAGCAGCAGTCCTGCAACGTTTGCACACGCAATCAGCAGCACAATTCCCACCGCCGCCATCAGCAACCGCAGCGGCTCGCCCAGCGCCCGTCGAAATCCCGACAAACCCTCCTGCGCAGGAACTAGCGTCAGCCGTGGATCGTCAGCATCCTTCCACGCCGGCTTCTGTGCGTGCATCGTTTCATTCAGAAACGCAACATTCGCTGCCGCCTCCGCCTCGCTTCGTTTCACTCCGCTCTTCAGCCGCGCAACCACCGTTACCCACCACGCCTGCGCATCGTCAGCGTCGCCCCATCTCAGCCCCAGAGCCTTCGCCTGGTTTACCGGCACATACACATCCGCCGTCTTCCCCGGCGTCAGCCGAGTAAATCTGCGATCGGCCACACCCACAATCGTGAACGCGGCATTGTTCAACCGGATCGTCCTGCCCACCACGCCCTGCGCCCCGCCAAACGCTCGCTGCCAGTAGCCGTAGTCCAATACCGCAACTGCGTCGGCGCCCTTTTGCTCGTCCGCTGTTTCCAGGGTGCGACCCAGTGCCGCCGGCACTCCCAGCGTATCGAAGTAAGTTCCGGAAACAAGCTCTCCCTGCGCGATGCTGGCCTGTCCATTGCCCGCAAGATTCAAATCGGCCGTCCCCGCAAAAGCCGTTACATCCGCAAACAAATCGCGGCGCCCCGCCAGTGCTCGATACACCGGGTAAGGCATGGAGCATGCGCTTCTGTTTCCGCTGCTTCTGCGCATCGTGCAGTCGCCGAAGCTGCTCATTCCTGTGCTCTCCGGCTCTTTGTGCGCCGACCACCGCATCACCACCAGTTCTTCAGGATGCGAAACCGGAATCGTCTGCAGCAGGACCGCATTTACCAGGGTGAAGATCGCAGTGTTGGCCCCGATGCCCAGCGCCAGCGTCAACACCACCACGGCCGTAAACCCCGGAGCCTTCCGCAGAATGCGCAATGCAAACCGCACATCCTGCCAGATCGTCCCGAGTGCCGTTCCCGCCCGGCCATCGCGCACAGCCTGTTTAACGCTCTCAGTACCGCCAATCTCCGCCAGCGCCGATCTGCGCGCCGCCTCCGGCGTCATTCCCGCAGCGATTCGCTCCTCCGTCACGCCGTCCACATACGCGCGAACCTCCGCGTCCAGATCACCCTCCACTTGCCGCATGTGAAAAAGGTTTCGAACTCCCGCTATGATCCGCAACAGACTTCTCATCGCCGTCTCCTCACGCCTTCAATGCGCTGGCCATCGCCTCAGCAATCGTGGTCCACTGCTTCGTCTCAACGCCCACCTGGCGCTCGCCGGCTTTCGTACGGCGGTAGTACTTCGCTCGTCTGTTGTTCTCCGACTCGCCCCAGAACGAGGTCAGCCATCCCGCCTCCTCCATCCGGTGCAGCGCCGGAAACAGCGACCCCGGCTTCACCTGAAAAGTTCCCTGCGTAATCTGTTCGATCCTGCGCGAGATGCCAAGCCCATGCATCTCCCCATCGCCCACTGCCTTCAGGATCAGCAGATCCAGCGTTCCCTGCAGCAAATTTGTCTGACTTTGTCCCATAAACGCCCCATTCCTATCGAGTGTCTATAGAAAGTAGCGCCCCTCATACAGAATGTCAATAGGAAAAGGGAAGCAGTCCAGTTCCGAAATGGCGGACGCGCACGATTTCCGCGATTCGCGACGTGCAGATTCTGTGCCCCATTCATCGCACAGCTTCATCGTGCGATGAGTGGGAGCCTCATACCTGTTCCTTCTCAAACGGCCACTGCCCCAGCCGCCTCGCCCGCACAAAATAAATAATGCTGCCCGTCACGCCAATCCCGATCGCCACTGCCAGCCCGCCGAGCGCCTCGCTGCGATTCACAAGGATGAAGGTGAACCCAGCCATCGCCAGCAGTGGCGGCAGCGGATACCACGGAATCCGAAACGGCCGCTCCAGTTCCGGCCTCTTCACCCGCAGAATCATCACTCCCACATGCTGAAGAAAAAACTGCAGCAGGATGCGCGTGATCACTAGCATCGTAATCACCTGCTGAAGACTGAAGAAGCAGAACACCGATGCCACCAGCCCCAGCGCCACCAGCGATCGATGTGGAATCCCATGCTTCGGGTGAACCGCCGCCAGAAACCCGAAGTAGTTCCCGCTCTGCGCCGCCGCAAACGGCACGCGCGAATAGCCCAGCAGCAGCGAGAACACCGACGCAAACGCCGTCCACATCACCAGCGCAGCTACCGTGTACCCTGCCCATTGCCCAAACGCCGACCGCGCGATCTCCGCAACCAATTGCAACCGAAGGATTGCGCTTTCCTTTACGTGCACCGCCGCATCATGCATCGAAGGCAGCGCCGAGAGATCCATCACTACATACAACGTCGCCACAAACAGAACAGAAAGCAGGATCGCCCGTGGAATCGTCTTCTCTGGTTGACGAACCTCGCTGCCCAGAAACGTGATGTTGTAGTAGCCCCAATAACAGTAAGTCGCGATCAGCGTAGCCTGCGCCAGCCCCCCTATCGCGACCCCCGCGGACATCGCCGGCGAAGGAGGCATGCGCCACCCGCCAGTCGCCGCAGCATGCGCAAACCCTGATACGACGACGCCCGCCATTGCCGCCATCACGCCCACGAACAGCACCCATGCCGTACCCGTCACCACGCTCAATCTGCGATAGAGCAGCACCATCACCAGCAGGCAAGCGGTGGCTGCAGCAAAGTTTGCGTAGTGCAATCCCGGCAATGCAGCGATCGGCGCGCCATTGATCCCCGGCCAGAACCACCCCAGAAAGCTCGACAGCCCGATGCACCCCGATGCAATCGACAGTGGCGCTGAGAAGCTCAGTTGCCACACATAGAGAAAGCTAAGCCAGTTCCCGGCCCGCTCCGGCCCATAAATCTCCCGCAAGAACGCATAGGACCCGCCGGCTCGCGGAAAGGCTGCTCCCAGTTCCGCCCACACTAGGCCATCCGCAACAGCGATCACCGCGCCCAGAATCCACGCCCACACCGACAGCCTGTAACCGGCCGCGGCAATGATCAGAGGAAGAGTGATGAACGGCCCTACGCCGATCATCTCCAGCATGTTGAAGAGCACCGCCGAGCGCAGCCCGATCCGCCGCTGAAGGTGTCCGGATTGCGCGTGAGAGGAATCGCTGGAGGTCGACACAGGTGAGTTTACGGACCGCGGTGCTGCACGGATTGTACACTGACGACAACCATGTTCTTGTCCCCAGGAGTCTCTCGCGCGTCCGTCAAACACGCCAGTGCAGCATCGATTCTGGCCGCAATCATCGCTGGATTTACGCCGTCCCTCTCCGCCCAGCAAACTGCGCCCGGCTGCCAACTTCCCCCATCGGAACCGCAATTGGTCGCGCTCCCGTTGCCGGAAGATCGCGGCGAGGCAAAGCTCGAGCAGACTCTAAAGCAGCTCGGAACCACCGCCAGCATGATGTTCATCGTCGCCCACCCCGACGACGAAGACGGCTCGCTGTTGACTTACCTGTCGCGAGGCATGGGTGTCCGCGTCACATCCTTCACTCTGACCCGCGGCGAAGGCGGCCAGAACGCCATGTCCGCCGACTCCTATGACGCTCTCGGCATTATCCGCACCAACGAACTACTCAAAGCTGACGAATACTACGGCGCCAAACAGATATTCGGAACCGAAGTCGACTTCGGATTCTCCAAGACCCAGGAAGAAGCATTCCAGAAGTGGGGCCACGATCGCGTCCTCTACGATGCAGTCCTCGCCGTGCGCCGCGAGCGTCCGCAGGTAATCGTCTCCACATTCATCGGCGGCATCACAGACGGCCACGGCCAGCATCAGGTCTCCGGCGAAATCGCACAGGAAGTCTTCAAAGCCGCCCCCGACCCAAATGTCTTCCCCGACCAGCTAAAGCCAGCATCTGAAGGTGGACTCGGATTACAACCCTGGCAGCCTCTCGCTGTCTATTCCAGAACTCCCTTTGCTCCCATCACCAGCAAGGGCATGTTCGACTACGCAACTGGCAAATGGTCTCCCGCGAAGTTCCGCAACTACATCACAGGCGAGTGGTCCACGACTGCTCCCACCAGCGATGTCCAGCTCCCCGTCGGAAAGTTTGATTTCACTCTAGGCCGCACCTACGGACAGATCGCACACGAAGGCTGGGGCGAGCAGAAGTCGCAATACGGCGGCGCCAATCCCCTCCTGAGCGGCCCCGCAACCGGCAACTACCACCTATGGGCAGTTGCTCCCAGCGCTCAGCCCGCAAAAGGACGCGAGACCGCGGCGAACAACAGTTTGTACCTGAACTCAAAGGTGCAGATCGACACCTCTCTCTCCGGTTTAGCTCAGGCGATGAAAGGCTCCGCTCCTCCTGAATGGCTCACCAGTGGGCTCAAGGCAATCGAGAACGACATACATCAGCTCGAATCCAAGTGTCCCTGCAGCTCCGGGCTTTCCCTTGCACAGCAACTTGCTCCCATCTACCGCCAGACTCTCGCTCTACGAGAGAAGGCTGCCGGAAGCACACTCGACACCCGCGGCAAAGCCAGCCTGCTCTTCGAACTCGACGCCAAGATCAACGAATTTCAATCGGCGCTAGCCAATGCTCTCGGCCTCGACATGATCGCCTTCCGCAACAACGAGCCGCATTCCCAGGGATCAGGCTTCCGCGGAGCATCCGCAGACGAGAGCTCAACCAGCGTCTCTCCTGGCCAGCAGCTCTACGTTCAGGTTCACGCCTCACAAGCAACCTCTGAAACCAAGCTCCAGAAGATCTGGCTCGAGAGCCGCACAGGCGACGAGTGGAAGAACTCTACAACCGCCACCATCAATCCAACCGCTCCGGTCTCTGATCCCGTCTTCACAGTTCATGTCGCCGACAATGCCGCGCCAACCGCACCATACTTTACGCGGCCCAACATCGAGCAGCCATATTATGACGTTTCAAATCCCCACTGGCGCGGTCGCCCCTTCGCTCCGTATCCGCTCGACGCCTGGGCAGAATTCTCATTCAGTGGCCTTCCAATCCGAATCGGCAAGGTTGTTCAGACGCTGCAGCGTATCACTGGACCTGGAGGATTCTATGAGCCGCTTATCGTCACTCCATCCATTGGCGTCAGCGTTGATCCCACCGCCCGAGTTCTCCCGCTCGACGGAAGCGCGCTGCCAGTGCGCGTGACAGTTCACACGCAAGGACCAGCCGAAGGAACCATCTCGCTGAAGCTGCCGGAGGGCTGGCACTCCGAGCCCACACAGGCTGACTTTCACCGGAAGGCCGCCGGCGATACAGACGCCATCATGTTTTCGGTTACGCCCAGTGTGGCGCACACCGGAGCCTATGCAATCCAGGCAGTCGCTCAATCCGGCGGACGCAGCTACGAGTCGGGATGGCACAGCATCGGCTATCAAGGTCTGCGCCCCTACAACCAGTATTTGGCCGCAGAGCTCAAAACTCGAAAAATCGACGTCAAGCTCGCACCGGGCCTCCGCGTCGGCTATGTGATGGGACCCGGCGATCTGGTTCCGCAAGCCATGGAAGGAATGGGCCTGACGCCTTCGCTTCTTTCCAACCGCGATCTTTTGTCCGGCGATCTGAGCGCATATGACGTGGTTGTCGTTGGAATCCGTGCATACGCAGTGCGACCCGAGTTGGCGAAAGCGCAACCACGGCTCGATGAATTTGTACGCAACGGCGGAACGCTGATTGTTCAGTATCAGAGCGACACCTTCCCCGCACCTCTCCCTCTTTCCATGAGTAGCCGCATGCCGGAGCGTGTTGTCGACGAAAACTCCCACGTCAAGCTCCTTGATCCATCGAATCCCCTGATGGCCTTCCCGAACAAAATCACTTCGGCCGATTTCGATGGCTGGGTCGAAGAGCGTGGTCATGGATTCCTCGATTCTTGGGACGCTGGATACACGGCTCTCACTGAAACTGCCGATCCCGGGCAGGATCCGCAACGCGGCGGCCTGATCGCTACGCGCCAAGGCAAAGGAACCTACATTTATGCCGCCTATGCGCTATATCGTCAGCTGCCGGAGTTGGTGCCAGGTGCGTATCGAATTCTCGCTAATCTGCTCAGCGCGGGAAAACCCGACTCGGCCACACACTAATCATTGGCTCCTGACCAAGCCGCTGTGCACCATCAGTCACACCCACGCTCGAAGACCATTGATCACAGCACCGATGATGAAAACCGCGTGAATTCACCGCGTTTTAACACACCTCCGCTTTCCTCTTGAAGCCTGTTAAAAGTACATGAATTCGTCAAATATTCATCTATATCTGCGACTGTGAATTCAGAAGCACGAGCAACAGCCTGAGCAGTTCTGTTCGCTCTCTACGAGAGCATGCCTCGTTGCTCGCACGTCGAATGCAAATTCAGGTTTCATCTTCCATGGTTGTTTGAACCCAGTAATGGCGCGAAGGATGAAAATGCGCCTCTACGCTTCAACCCTGTATCTGAGAGGAAAAAGACGCCCAATGAAATCCCAGATGAAAGTGGTTGCCGCCGCAATTCTGGCAGCCAGTCTCGTTGGCACTTATGCTTACGCCGGTGATCCCCCCGCGCCTGCGAAGAAACACGCAGCAGCCAGGAAACCTCCCAAGCCCACGGTCGAAGACCAGATCAATGCACTTCGTCAAGAGATGCAGACCCAGATCGACGGCTTGAAGTCCGATCTCGCAGCCAAGGACACACAACTGAAGCAGGCGCAACAAACTGCTGCGGATGCACAGGCTGCTGCTCAAAAAGCTCAGGCAGATGCTTCAGCTCAGCAACAGGCAGTCACTGAGAATGCTTCAGCGGTCTCGACGCTGCAGAGCACAGTCAACGACATCAAGGCCACTGACGTTTCGATCGTGAACAACATTTCCGATGAAACCTCGGCGATCAAAAAGAGCATAGGCAGCCCGGATGCCCTGCACTACAAAGGCATCACCATTTCGCCCGCTGGCAGCTTTCTGGCTGCGGAAACGGTGTGGAGGCAGGGCGCGGTAGGCGGTGACATCAATACTCCGTTTACCGCAATACCTCTCGATTTCGCGGACGCTCACAACCTGAGCGAATTCTACGGTTCAGGCCGCCAGTCGCGCCTCGCACTCAAAGCCGTTGGCAAGACAGACCGCGTGACGTTCACCGGATATTACGAATTGGACTGGCTCAGCGCGGGCGTAACGTCGAACAACAACCAGTCGAACAGTTACACCATGCGTCAGCGCCAGTTGTGGGCAGATGCAAAGCTCTCCAATGGCTGGGACTTTTCGGGTGGTCAGGGCTGGTCTCTCGCGACCGAGACCACGGCGGGGTTAACCCGCGGCACGGAAATCCTGCCACAAACCATCGATGCGCAATACACCGCCGGATTCGTCTGGGGGCGCCAGTACAGCTTCCGCGTGAGCAAGGACTTCGGACGTAAGTTCTTTGCAGGTATCTCAGTTGAAAATGCCGAGGCTTTGTTCCCATCAGGATCCGGATTGCCGACCAACCTGTTGATCGGCTCGCCTGGGACCGGCGGCGGTCTCTACAACCTGAATGCCAACTACTCCTTCAATGCGACCCCCGATTTCGTAGCTAAAATCGCGGCAGAGCCGGGCTGGGGCCATTGGGAATTATTCGGCATTGGGCGCAGCTTCCGTGATCGGATCTATCCCGCCACCGGATCGGCCTACAACGACACCAAGTGGGGCGGAGGCATTGGCGGTGGTTTCCGCGCTCCCTTTGCGAAGAAGAAGCTCTCCATCGGCCTCAAGGGACTTTACGGCGAAGGAGTAGGCCGCTACGGTTCGTCAACCATCGCGGATATCACGCTTCGTCCCGACGCAACGATCAGGCCGTTGCACGGCTTCTCTGCACTCAGCACTTTCGAAGTGAATCCGAATCCGCGCCTCTCCATCTACGCGAACTACGGTGGCGATTACGTCGGCCGCGACTATGTCACTGTGGGCGCGTCTGAAGTCGGATACGGCACCTACACCACCAACATGAGCGGTTGCCGCGTGGAACCGAAAGCGGGCGGATCGACTACTCCGAACAGCCCGGCAAATTGTGGCGGCAACAACAAAGACGTACAGGAGTTCACCGCCGGGTACTGGTACAACATGTACAACGGTCCCAAGGGACGCCTGCGCTATGGCCTTCAATACGCTTGGTTCGAGCGCGATCTGTGGTCAGGCCAGGGCGGCACGACCAACCCCGGCGGCGGTGCAAAGGGAACAGACAACATGTTCTTCACTTCGCTCCGCTACTATTTGCCGTAACAACATTTCCAATCCAACCAAGAGGGGCAGTCCAATGGACTGTCTCTCTTCTCTTTGATCCGGGTAACTAGCGATTCTTCGGCTCGCCCGTTGCTAGAAAAGCAATCCCGTTGACAGGCTCACCCGAAGCCAATACATCGCGCAGCGGCTCGGAGCTGCTTACGCCGCCTGCCGCTGCCGACCGAATGAGGCGAACGGCGTCAACCAGACTCGTTGATGCAGGCAGCCGAAAGATCCATGGCACGTTCGTGGACGTAAGCTTTTTGTCCTCACTCAATGCAACCACCGGAACGAAAGTCTTCAGCGCAAGCTGTTCAGCTAAATGCGCCGCATCGCGATCCGTTGCGATAATCGCCAGCGCATGCTCATCCATGAGCGCATGCACCAGCTGGGTCGATGCCTGTCCCCAGTTCTGATCGCTCGCCACAGGCAGCAGCCGCCAGTGCTTATCTGCCCCATCCAGCGCCCCACGCATTTCAGGTGTCTCGACCAGAGCGCCAGCCCGCTTGCCGAATACGACGATCCTATGTTCCCATTCCGCGGCATCAAGGCGAGGTCCGTTGTATTCAACACCCTCTTCCCCAACCCGCGCATAAGGCGTCCTGTCTGGACTCTGCGGCGCAATCGATCTAACCCGCTCACCGGCGGCCGCAGGAGATTTCTCCATGCTCGCAGGCTTGTATGTAATCGATCCGCTATGAACCGTCCCAATGTACATATGACCCACATTCTTCTGGTTCGGATCGAAGATCATGTGCCCCGTGACGCCATCGTATTCTTCGATATTCGCGAGCGCGTCGTGGATGCGGGCCCGATTCAAACCCGCCTTGCAGATGGAGTCAAGCAGCGCATTCATCGCGTCATAAGCGAGGGATGCGAACTGCTCTGGCTTTTCCTTGAAGCGCGCCTCGAACCGCGTGTTGAAGTCGGACCACTTGGGGTCTTTCCGCGCTGGATCGTAAGGAAACACGGCTTCGAACCCTTCAGCAGCCTCACCAGCCTCCGCCAGCAGTTCAGGACCAAGCGTCCGGTACGCGCCGAATACTCGCTGCTTCATCCCGAGGGCTTTCATCTGCTTGAGGATGTTGGCCGCGGGAATCTCATCAGCCCAGAGCACAATCGCATCGGTCCTCGACGACTGAATGATCTTCAGCGAACGCGTGAAGTCCATATCGCCAGGCAGAAACTTCTGCTCGATGACAACCGGATGTCCGAGCCGTCGTGAAGCATCCCGAAACTTGATCACGCCAAAGCGTCCATACCGGCTGTTCACGCGCAGAAGAGCAACCCGCCTCAACCCCAGATCCGTGTAGATGTGGCGTGCCAATGTGAGCCCTTGAACACGGTCATCCTGCAGAACCGTGAAGTACCACGGAATGTATGTCTCCGGGATCGTGGGATCGGTGGACGCGGAGTTTACGATCGGAATCTCCGCCTTCAAGGCGACCCGCAAAGCGATGTGCGTCGATTCCGAACTAATTGACCCGAAAATCGCCCAGTCCTTATCGTCGTAAACCATCCTCACCGTTTCGTCAGAGGATGAGCCCCAGATATTCGAATACGTTGGGCGATCAGATCCCGCAACCGTCATCGCCTGCCAGTTGTCGTAATCATTGTGAAGCATCAGCTTGAAAGGCTTGCCGCCGTAGCCCCCTCGCGCATTCGCCTCTTCGAGAGCCAGCTCTGCTCCATGGAGCATGCGAAGTCCGAATGGCTTCTCTGGACTATGCTCCGCCGGCGCAAAAAACCCGATGCGTACCTCTGGCACATCTTTAGGCTCTGGAATATCGCGTCCTGCACCCACATAAATATTCGGCTGGATGTAATTCAAATCGTAAGGCTGCGCAAACTTTTCGTAGGGGCTCAGATCGGCAGGTTCACCCGCGTATGGCGTAACCGTTCGGTCCCGTGGCGGTCCCGGCGGATTCTTTCCACACTCACATGTCTTCGTCTGCTGGGCCAGAGCTATCCCGGCGGCAGCAGCGATGAGGCAGATCAACATCAGATTGCGCATGGCTCTGCTCCCTTACTTCGACGACTTCTCCGTGCGAAACATCGCGATCGCTTCAATTTCGATCAGCAATTCCGGCCGGCAAAGGTGGGCTTGAATTCCGGTCGATGCCGGAAGTGGATCGAGCCCCTGCTCCGCGAAAAACTTGGTGCGCTCCTCGTTGAATGCCTCGTAATCCCGGTCGATATCCCGCAGATAGCAACTGGTGCGAACAATGTCATGCCAGGTGCAGCCTTCGCTCTCCAGCAAGCCGGTAATGTTCTCGTACGTGCGGCGCAGCTGCGCGCGAAAATCGCCGACATGTACGCTGACGCCGTTCTGGTCGATCGATGCTGTTCCGGAAATAAGCAGAATTGTCAGGCCGTTCAGATCGATGCGCATGCCTCGCGAAAACGAACTTGGCTTTGCATACGCGTAGGCTTCATTAAGAACGCCGTGGTTGGTAATGGCACGCTTTTCCACTGGCGCTTTGGCGATGGTCTCCAGAACTTCAGAAAGATCAATCATGGCTATATGTCTCCTTATTGCTGATGTATCCCGTGGCTTAAACCTTTGGCGGTCGCGACCCAGATGTCGCTCCCTTGAAAATCAATCCCCAGAACGTAGTTGTGCGCAGGCGCAGTGCTCACCTCCACTGGCGTAACATTTCCGCTCTTGTCACGCACGGTCATCTCTGGCTTGCCGGTGCTCAGCGAAGGCCTATACACGGCCCAGTTCACGCCGTCGTAGTAAGCAAGACCTTTATCGGTCCCGAACCATGCGCGGTTCCCGTCGACACCTTTCACAACGTTGGTGAAATTGGACGGCAGACCGCTATCTTTGGTCAGAAAATTGTGCCAGCGGCGCCCATCGTACCGGCTGTCGCCAAAGTAGGTCGCGACCCAAACGATTTTGTCTTTCTCGACGTAACTTACCGACGTTGTAATTTCGTGAATGAGCCCCTGATCTTTGAAGAGCACCATTTCGGTCTCGCCGTCGGGATCGTCGTATTTGTCCCAGGTCTTTTTCTGCTGGTCGTACTCAAGCAGTCCGCTGCCCCAAACGGCGTAGTAGACCTTGCTTGGCGTTGCGGACACTCCGTAAACCCAGATCTCAAACATCGGAGTGTTGCGTTCGTTGTACAGCGTCCACTGGTTCGTGCGCAGGTCGAGCATGCATGCGCCGGCCGCAGTAGCAACCCAAACATGTTCTCCCTCGACGGAGACGCCGTACACAACGTCGTTGCTGAGCCCCGAGTTGAGCTGCGTAAATGTGTCGATCCGCCCGCCTGAAATACGGCTAAGGCCGCCCATCGTCCCAGCCCAGACATCCCCGGTGCGCTTGTCGAGCGCCAGCGACAGAACTGCTCGATGAGCCAACCCGTCCTTCGTGTTGTAGCTCTTCCATTTCCCGCCTTCGTAAACGCCGAGACCGTTTTCTGTGGCGGCCCAGATTCTGTCACCGTCAACGAGCACATTGAAGACGTGGTCATCGGGTAGTCCATTCGCCGTTGTAAAGTTCTCAAACCGGTATCGCGGCATCACGGGCAGTTGCGTCTTCACGTTAGCTGCGACTGTCTTATGAACCTTCGTGGCAACTGAGCGAGCTTGCCCGCCAAGAAGGATTGCCGGTACCTCCAGCATTAATACGATGGTTGCGACTGTTCGTAGTGCTTTCATCGCGTCCTCAGGTATTCGATCAAATCGTTGAGTTCGTCTTTGGTCAGATCGTTGGTGCGGCCGTGCTTGTCTTCCGGATTGAAGATCGTCCAGATCTGTTCCAGCGAGTTCGCTGAACCATCATGGAGATACGGACCGGTGATCGCGATGTTGGTCAGTTGCGGCGTGTCGAGAAGGCCGGAGTTATCAGTTCCCCTCCTCGTGCCCACATCAAAGGACTTCTGATTTGTGCCCTTCGAACCGCTGTGGCAAAACCCGCATCGATTTGACTCGGGAATTGGATTGTGGAACTTGTCCACGCTGCGATCGAACAGAACCTTGCCTCGCTCCTGGGCTGCTGTCATCGCGCCGGCCGGCAGCCGCCAGCGATTCGGCCGCGCTGGAAGACTTCGCACGTAAAGCACCAGATCCGTGAGCGTGAGATCGTCGTAATTCTCCGCGCGCCAGAAGAACTTCTCCGTGCGAGGTCCGCACTCAGTCGGCAGGTTCGGATTTCCGCCATTCCACTTGTATGGTTCGGTGTCCTTCACCCCTTCGATCGGACGATTGTCCACGACGTCTCGGCCGAATCCATCAGGCTCCAGATCCCACTGCAGACCATCAAACGTAGAATCGATATGGCAGTTTGCGCAGCCGATCTGGCCTTGAAATGAGTAGCGCGCTGTATAGAACGTCTGCTCGCCTTTGCGTAGAACTGAAAGTCGTTTCGGCCCGGCTAGCGGGATGGTCGATGCGAGTTTGTTGGTGCGGGTGTCGATGATGCCGATCGTATCTTCAAGCCGATTGGCCACCAGAAGTTTGGCGCCATCGCGCGTCAGGAGCACGCCCCTCGGATCGTGACCGACCGGGATACGACCAACGACATAGTTTGCGCTCGCCGAGAGATCGTCGGCGTGGGATCCGCTGTTTTCCCGTAAATAGTGGAGCAAGCGCGCAACGTCGATGACGATGACCTCTTCAGAGCCTCCACAGCTCACAAAGATTTTTGATTTGTCAGTGCTGATCGCGATGCCGAAAGGGCGAACGGAGTAGCGCTCCAGCTCATCCAGGGGAATCTCGACAGCCTCGCCGATATCAGGACCAAAGAGCGTCAGCGTGTCTGTGAAAGCTCCGCCATGTTCCAGATGCGCGAGCGGGACAAGATTCCTCGGATGCAGCCCTGCTGCCGCGCCAAGCCGGCCATCAGCAGAAAAGGCTACGTGAAAGCCGTGAGCGATATACGGCAGAGCTATGCGTTCGATAACAACCGCGCGTTGTGTATCAATAACGGTGATTTCCGATTGCGGTGCTGTGCGATGCGGTGCGGGGTTTGGATAGACATGCGTGACGTAAAGCTTCCGCCCATCCGCCGAAGGCGTGATGTAGCTGGCGCCGCGTCCTGCAGCCAGTCGTTTTTCTTCGGCCCCGGTTTTCGCATCCAGAACGGCAACGTTGTTCGAAATACGATTTGCCACAAACAGATACTTTCCCTCGCGGTCTCCGATAACGCTCGAGGGTTCGGCGGTCACAGGCCAGGTGGCGATGACCTCCAGCGTTTTGGTATCGATAACGGAGACGGTGTCATCCCAGGAGTTCGCAACATAGAGTCGATCGCCGCTCGGCGAGAGGGAGAAGCCTCGCGGAACTCGACCGACATCGATCCGTTTCATCTCCTTGTACGTGCGTGCATCCAGAACACGGACTTCGTCGCTCTGCTGGCACAGGACGTAGAGACGCGATCCGTCATGTGACAACAGCAGTTCGATAGGAGATACGTATTCCAGCCGTTCGCCGCTAAGACCGCTTGTTGCCGAAGCCTGTGCCGTACGGCCGCACCAGCTATACAAGAAAAACAGGCCCCACATCGCAATTCCAGCAGCCACCGTGCTGAGCGCGCCGGCAAAAACCGAGCTCGGGCGATGCACTCTCACTTCGGCTCCTCGATGGTGAGCACACGGTCGACTGCCTGCTTTTCAAGCACCTGCTCCCGGCCGCTCGGCCACTTCACGATGATCTTGTCGATCGCCGTCGCAGCTCCGAGACCGAAGTGCAAACGAGGATCGTTCTGCGAGAGATACCCTGATTCCGCGACGCGCTCCTGTAGTTCGCGCCTTGCTCCAGCGAAGATCTCGACCTTTGCGCCAATACCATCGCGATTGCTCTTCGTCCCGACAAGTCTCATCGCAACCCAGTGGCCGGTATCGGTCGACACGTTGTGAACCAGCTTCCCCTTTGCCCCAAGGTTTACGAGAAAAGCATCGACCTTGCCGTCATTGTCGTAATCGCCGAAGCAGGCGCCGCGCGCGACAGTGCGCTCGTTCAGAACTGCGCCCGCCGTCTCTGATACATCCGCGAACCTTCCAGTCCCCAGCCCCTTGAACAGCGTGTGTTCCTGCGGAATCAGGTGAATCAGGCCGCCGTGAAAGATCAAGACATCAAGCAGCCCGTCGTTGTCGAAGTCGTAAACGCTGGTGCCCCAGCTCACGTACTGTGCGTTGGCCTGCGAGACGCCATTGCCCGCGCCGATGTCCTCGAACGTCAGCTTGCCGGTATTGCGGAGCATTCGGTTGTAGTGTCCGTCCGAGACAAACAGATCGAGCATGCCTCGGCCCTCGAGATCCGCAAACACCGGCCCCATCGACGAGGTGGATTCGCCGTTCTGGCCATAGGCCGTGCCCGAGTCGTTGCCAATCTCTTCGAAGGTGCCATCATGCTTGTTATGGAAAAGAAAATTCTCGGTGCGGTCGTTGGCGACGTAGATATCGTCCCATCCATCGTTATCGAAGTCGGCGGCTGTAACGCCCATGGTGCGGCCGATGAAGTTGCTGATGCCGGACTTTTCGCTCACATTCGTGAACGTGCCGTTGCAGTTGTTGCGGAAGAGCTTGTTGGTCTCTCCCTCATAATCGAGCGGGCCGGGATAATTGTCCGCCGCGTAGTAGGCGCGGTACTTGGGGTCGAACTTCACATAGCGTCCGACGAACAGATCAACGCATCCATCCTTGTCGTAATCCAGCCATGTTGAGCTGATTGCCCAGCCCTCAACCTTGATGCCGGCCTTCTCCGTGACATCCGTGAAGCGGCCGCTGCCGTCATTGTGATAGAGAATCGCCTTGCCATATGCGGAGACGAACAAATCCACAAAGCCGTCGTTATCATAGTCAGCCGCAGTGACGGCGACGGAATACATCTCCGGATTGAGACCGGCCTTGTCAGTGACATCCGTGAAGTGGCCGTTGCCCTCATTGCGATAGAGATGATTGTGCGGAGGCGCAGCCGGCTTCTCCTTGAGAGGGTAGGGATGCATTGAGTCCTCGAGCGGGCGCCCGTTCATCACGTAGAGATCCAGCAGTCCATCGTTGTCGTAGTCGAACCATACGCAGCCCGCGCCGGTGCCCTCCAGCAACGAACCCAGCTTCGCTGACCCAAAGCTGTGTGTGAAGTTGATGCCTGCCTTCTCGCTGGCGTCCTCAAATCGAATCGAAGACTTCGCTGCTGCGGACGACTGTGCGCTTGTAGAGATTGCCGTTGGAGCGGAAGCTTGAGCCAAACCGATCTGCGTGGCAGCTACGGAGCACATAAATAAACAGACCAAAAGAGAGCGGTGCATTTTAGTTCCCTCCTCTTTCAGGCTGCGATCTCGTGCCCGTGAGGTCTACCGGAGTGGTGCCGTTCATCAAAGCCTGGGGAACACGATTCTCAGGCGCGTGTTCTGGCCCGGCGTGGCATCCCACGCAATAGCGCTGCTCGCCGCGACGGATCCAGAACCAGCCGTGTTCCTGGCGAATGACACCGCCTTTTGCGTCGAGCAACGCAAGACGAATAGCGCGGTCGGCAGGAGCCTTCACGAAAAATGATCCGTCGGATTCTACCGCCGCTGTTCCCATCGTGACTGCGTGACCTGAGTTGTCCTGGGCCTCAAGCCGAACGCTCGCCGCAGTCGACTTCATCGCGCCATCGCGAGAGATCCGGCTGTCAAGCGCCAGCAGATTCCCGTAATCCCAATCGTGCAGCGCGGAAGGATGCCGGCGCGGACGGATCCGCGGAGAGACCACAACCGGCTCAACAAGGCTCTCCCCTTTCGTGGCCAGAACTGTGCGCATCGCGGCAGCTCCCGGATTCCGGAGCTTCACTGCATCGTGCCCGCTGGCAGCATCGGCCGAACTCAGGATCAGCTCGCCGGAATTCGTCTCAGATATTCCGCCCGAATAACCGCTGCTAAGCAAGGTGACCTTCACCTCATGCGCGACAGAAGACGTAAACCGCGCCAGCGATCCAGAATGTGTGAAGACAACGTCTCCCGACTTGAGCTGATGTCCGCCCCACCGCGCGTCAGTGGAAGTCGCCGGATGATCGCAGCGATACGACTCGATGCCGGAACCATCGGAGTAGACCGCAAACAACTCCGGCGTAGTTCCATCGCCCAGTGGAAATCCTGCTTCGAAAAGAATCCGGCCGTCTGCCAGCACATCGTCGGGAATCGCACTGGCGTTCGTGTACGTCAGCGGAAAAACCGGCTTTGCTCCGGGTCCTTCCATCTCTGCCAGCTCCTTCGAGTCGATGAGGCGCGCAGACACCATTTGGAAGCGTTCAGCTGCCTTCTGCGCATAGACCAGACGCCACCCCGGCAAATACAAGGGCCGGATAGCATCGACGCCAGAGTTCACAACCTGCCTGACAGTGCGATCCGAGAGTTTCATCTCCCAGATATGCCAGGGACCGTCAGCGCTCTTCTTTCCGGAAAAGAGAATGCTTGAGCCGTCGAAAGAGACGCTGGCATCCGCGCTGGCCGCGAATTGCGGAACCAGGGGACTAGCCTTGCCTTCGTGAATCAGCAGCAATCGTGCGCCACTCGGAAAACGCTCTCCTCCATACACAGCCGCGATGGGCTGATATACCGGAGCGGCCGTCACAATGATGTCTTCATCAAGGCTGTGTGACGGATTTGGAGCGAATCCACAGCTCAAGCTCAGGAGGGCGAAACATCCCGCAGCAACCAGCACTCTGAACGGAACCTTCATCCAGCAGTCTCCAGCAATGTCCCAATGGCGGCGGAACGCAATCTGACGTAGGGCTCGAGCATCGCCATCATCTCGTCGAACTCGGCAAAGCTGAGCGACTGCTCGCCATCACTCCAGGCCTTCTCCGGCTGCGGATGAACCTCCACGATCATGCCGTCTGCTCCCGCAGCTACACCAATGCGCGCGAGCACCGGAACCAGTTCGCGATGACCGCACGCGTGACTCGGATCCGCGATCACCGGAAGATGAGAGATGTGCTTCAATAGCGCGATTGCGGCTGGGTCGAATGTATTGCGCAGTGTCGAATCGAATGTGCGAATGCCGCGCTCGCACAGAATCACGTTAGGATTTCCGTTACCGATTGCGATCTGTGCAGACATCATCAGATCGTCTACCGTTGCCATCATGCCGCGCTTCAGCAGAATCGGCCTGCCGGATTTGGCTGCAGCTTCAATGAGCGTGAAATTCTCCATGCTGCGCGAGCCAATCTGGAGAATGTCCGCGTATTCGGCGACCAGCGGCACATCGTCTTCGCTCATCACCTCGGTGACGATTGCCAGACCCGTCTCCACTCTTGCCTGCGCAAGCAGCTTGAGCCCGGCGAGACCCAGGCCTTGAAATGCATAGGGAGAACTGCGTGGCTTGAAGGCGCCTCCCCGAAGAACCCTGGCGCCCTGCTTGCGAACATGATGTGCGATGGAGAGAATCTGCTGCTCGGTCTCTACCGAACAGGGACCGGCCATGGTGATGAATTCGCTCCCACCGATTTCCAGATCCAACACCCGCACAACCGTCTGCTGGTGTTTCGAACTCTTCAGGACATCACTGGTCTCGGCAAAACGTTCCTGCCAACTTGCGCGCACCCGGGGCGCTCCATTCCGGGGAAGGCTAAGAGTAGCGCTGCCGACGCGTACCCGCCTCCATCCAAAGGTTGAGGTGCAGAATCAACAACTTACCGCACCTGCCACTCTGGTTTTAGTCCTGAGCGTTATCACTTGTCTGTGATGGATAAACATGGCTGGATCGAAACAATCTGCGCTGAACCCGCTGCGCGATCACAACCAGCTGCGCCAGCAGTGTGATGAAGAAGTATCCCTTGCCGACAAAAAACGCGCGACGGGTTTCAATTCCCGAGAGCCATACGCGGCGCTCGAAATCCAAATGCCTGGTCTACAACCGCTGCCACTCCCAGCGCAACTTCATCCTCGAACGGCCGCGCCACGATCTGAACTCCAATCGGGAGGCCTTCCGCAGAACGCCCCACCGGAACAACAGCGGCCGGAGCACCCAGCGTATTGAACCACTGTGTATAGCTAACCGAATCAAGGTATTCCACCTTCTCACCATCCACAATCCATTCCCGCTCGCCATGCTTCCAAGCCGGTATGCTGGCCACTGGACACAGAAGAACCGGAAACTCACGCATCTCCTCGAGCATCTTTGATCGCAGCAGATCCATCTCCGCCCACGCGTTCAGCAGTTCAGTCGACGTAAGCGGTCCGGCCCTCTCCGCAATCCCCAGAAACTCACGGAAAATCGGACTCAGTCTCTCGCGTCTTCCACGAGTCTCCGGCTCGTAGAACATCGCTCCGCACTGCACAAAAAACGTCCACCATAGTTTGCGAAGCTGTTCAAGCGTGCGTGGCCGGAATCGCTCCACTTTAAACCCGGCAGCCCGCAGCGCTTCTGCCGCCGCATTCACCGCAGCGAGAGTCTCCGCCGTCACAGGCGTCAGCCCGTCATCTTCAAAAACACCGACTCGAATTCTCCGCAGTTCATCAATACTCCAGCTGCGCAAACCAACAGGCGGACTCGCCGGATCCGCATCGTCTTGTCCGCTCAGCGTCGCAAACATCAGCTGAATATCCGTCATGGTCCGCGCCATAGGCCCAATCGCACCCAGTGTCGCAAACGGCCCCACGCACGGAGGCAGATGCCCGCGTCCCGGGATGCGCCCCGGTGTCGGCTTCAGCGAGCAGATCCCCGTGAAATGCGCCGGAACCCGAACCGACCCGCCGCTGTCCGAGCCAAGCCCCCCCGCGGACATCCCTGCCGCAATCGCCGCCGATTCCCCTCCACTCGATCCGCCCGGCGTCCTTTCCAAATCCCAGGGATTGCACGTTCGCCCGTGCAGGTCGTTCGCAGTCTCATACGCCATCAGAAATTCCGGGCAGTTCGTCGTCCCCAGAATTAACGCGCCCGCCGCGCGCAGCCGGGCAACGACCACCGCATCTTCCGCAGGCACATCACCCCGGTGAAAAGCGCTTCCGATCTCGCACTTATATCCTGCAGTCGCAATCGACGATTTCACCGTAACGGGCAATCCGTAGAGCGGCCCCCGCGCGGACTCCGCAACGCCATCCATGGCCCGCACGTGGCCACGAACACGCTCCGCATCAAAATCTGCAAAAACGTTCAGCCGCGGATTAAGCCGCTCGATTTGCCCGATGTGTGCTTCGGCAAGTTCAGCAATCGAAATCTCTCGCGCCCGCAGCATCTCCAACTGACGCACTGCGGGCAGCAGCACCAGATCACTCATGCGGTACCCGCGCCGAATTCGCAGGACACGCCGGACTTGCCGCACCGCAATTCGTGTCATCCGCCGGAGTCGACGGCATCATCCTGTAATCGAAGCGATAAGCGCGCACCGGCTCCCCTGAGTCAAACCGGTCGTTGTAGTTGAGCTGATAATCGATCGCGCTCGTATCGTCCGGAAACTTCTCCGTCGACGGATACGGGTACTTGCTCATCTCGTGGAACGGCAGCTGCGACACCGTAAACGGCATCGCATCCCACCAATCCATATCCTTCACATAACCATTGGCGTAGAAGAAATAATCGCGTTTCCAGTTCGCCGGCAGCACAGGCAAATTCGCCGTATCGAATTCCACCGCAATCTCTTCGCCGCTTCCAAAAATCGCGTAGCGATCGTCCACTCCCCTCACCAGAGCGGTCACATCGCCCAGCCTCGTGTAATTGCCGCGCTGATGCTGGAACGGTCCCGTCAGGCTCACGCGGTCGTAGTCATAATCGAGATCGCCGGGACTCTTCCCCTCGATCTGTGTGGGATACCCACGGAACCGCTCCGTTGCCAGCGTCAGCGGCAAGTCGGTCGTGCGCGTCTGCGCCTCGGCACTGTTATCGATCAGCACCTGGTCCCAGAAGATCTCCAGGTTGCTCACCAGCCGGATCTTGCGCGTACCCGCCGGAAGCTTGCCCGAAAGATCCACCACGATCGTCCGCTGCAGGCCCGCGGGGAAACCCGCCTCGCCCGGAATCTCAACCCACGATCCATCCGGCCGCTGTGCTTCCACGTAAGGCGAAATCGGCTTGATTCCCGCCTGCCATGCTGCATACAGCGAAGTCGCGCTGAAGTAGTTCACGTATCCCGTCATCAGCAGCTTCAAAGGCGCATGCGTGTCCACTTCACCCAGATCGAGCGTTAGATAGTGTGTCTTCGCAAACCCGTCGTAAGGTGTCACGGTAAAGCCGCTCGCAAATGTGTGGTCGCGTCGGCTCAGCACATCCGTCACATCCTGGTCGTTTCCATCCCACGCGCGAACGGGCAGCCTCGGCGTACGCGAAGCCACCACGCGGCCCGATGCAAACGGAGGATCATCAAGAAAACGCTCTTCCGGATTCACATCGACATCCGCCGGATGATCCACCGCCACAAGCCGCAACTGGTCGATGTAGTTCACCTCTTCCATCGGCTCGATGAAGCGGAAACTGAGTTTTCCATTCACCTCCGCCACGCGATCCCCATCCACCTTGACCCACTCTCCCGGATTAGGAATGTTGCGCCGCGTCGGCGTGAACCAGTGCCCCACCACCGCCGCACCGATCACGTCCGTCACCAGCTTGTATTTGTGCCCATCCCACGCAAACAGAACAGGGCACGAGCTTCCGCGACGATCCGCCTCTTTCATCGCAATCACCGGCGTGTGCGGCAGATCGATCTCATCTTGCAAAATTCCGGTAGGCCAGAGGATGCGAAGCAGATCAATGTGATCGGCCTGGCCCAGACCAATCAGAAGCTGAGGCGGAGCCTGCGTCGCAAGGCCAGAGGCACCCGCCAGTTCCCACTTCTGCCACTGCCCGTTCGCGAAAATCTCGACCTTTGATCCGAGAGCAGTCTTGTTATCCGCGTAGCCTCCAAGATCAAGCCGCACAAAATGATTCTTATTGGCGCCTTCATTGCGTAGAAGCACAGGCGGAGCATTCAACTGGGTCACAATCAAATCCGCAGCGCCATCACCATCCACATCCGCTGCGATCAAGCCACGCGGCGCAACGAGCGTAGGCACGCTATCCAACCCCAGCGCACGACTCACATCTTCGAAGCTTCCGTCTCCCTTGTTGCGGAACACCTTCACGCGCGGTCCCGCGTTCGTCTCCACAATCGCAGCCAGGTCGATCCACCCGTCGTTGTCGATATCCACCGCGGTAACGCCCCAGCCGCGCGTCGCTCCGCTCAGAGGTAACTGCACGCGCTCAAATCGTCGGCTTGCGTCCTGCGATCCCGCCACATTCCGCCACAAGGTCAAACCCGGAGCACCGGCGTGCGTCACCGCGACATCCATCCAGCCATCTTTATTAAAGTCGAAGACAGCGATGCCCTCGGTGGCGGGAAGCTTGGCATCATAGAGGGGCTGCTGCGGGTATTTTCCCTCGCGAGGATTCACGAAAAGTGCAGGTGCAGCACCATCTCCTGTAACTGCGACATCGACAGCGCGATCGTTATTGAAGTCGGTCAGGATTGCCGTCGCGGTCTTCCCCGCTCCTCCTAGGCCTGTCTGCTCTGTCCATTCAGTGAACGTCTTATTTCCATTGTTGCGCCACAGCACATTCGCCCCATCTCCCGCTTTCAACGCAGAACCGGTCACAAAGAGATCGAGGTCGCCGTCGTGATCGAAGTCGATAAATGTGATTCCCGCGGGATGATTGCGCTGTGCCAGTCCCGCTTCACCCGTGACGTCCTGGAATTTGCCCTTACCAAGATTGCGAAACAGATGCACACCGTCATCGGCGGCTACTGCCAGATCATTCAGGTTGTCGGAGTCGTAGTCGCCGACTGCACAGGCTATTCCGGCACCCCTCATTGTCAGTCCCGCAGCCGTTGTATCCACGTCCTTGAACTTGCCGTCGCTCTCGCGATGCAGCACCCTGATCGCCTGCGGACTCGACATCAGCACCAGGTCCATCTGCCCCGATCCGGTCACATCAAGCATGCACGCACCACCGCTGGCCGGCGCCATTTTTGCCTTGGCCCCCATCATCGGCTGAGCCTGCAGCTTGACCGGGATCATCGACTGCTGGCGAGCTTGCGGCTCTTCCACCGGCTGCACTGTCGAGTAGTGACCTTGCTCTCCATAGGCGAGCCCGATCGCCGCCGAGATCTTCGTGCTCGTCATGTGCTGGAATAGCTTGAAGTGCTCCTTCGCAGCTTCCTTGTCACCCGTCGCCTGCAACGCTCGCGCCAATGCAAACTCTGACGATGCGTGCAGCGGCTGAATCGACAGCGCCTTCTTCAGCACCTCGATTGCCTTATCGAACTGCTTCAGTTCCCGATAGCAGACCCCCTCGAAGTAGTACGAATCCACATCGTTAGGATCGAGCTTCACCGCTTCCTGAAAGCTCTTCAGCGCATCATCCAGTTCATTGTTGGCATGCTGCGCCAGCCCCAGGTTGTACCACGCCTGCGGATTGTTCCGATCGAGTGCGATGGCCTCGTTCAGAGCCTTCTTGCCCTCATCCACTTTCTGAAGGGTCAGCAGCGCAATACCTTCATTGATGGCTGCCTGAGCCAGCTTCGGGTCCTTTTGGAATGACTCCGCGAAAGCCTCCTGAGCCTTCTCCGTGAACTGCTGGCCCATGAGTGCCACACCACGGTTGTTCAGCCGTATGGCCTCAGCATTGAAACGCGCCTCCGCTCCGGCTGCCGCCGCCGCGAGCATCGAGAAGACCGCCAGCCAGCCAAATCGTTGCATAAACTGTTTTGCCAAGTTCTTCTCCACAAGCAGCTGCATCCGTTGGAATCGCATGGGGAACATTTCAGTGTATGCGAGCGCCGCCGCCACATAGGACATCCACACGCGAAGCGGTCGTACAAGCCTCACATCCAGCTATTCATTTCTATAACAAGGGCTTGTGGCTTGTGTTCTCCCCTCCCAACTCGAATTCGTCCGCTGCTCGAATTCTTCACAATTTTTTGACCGGTAAACAACCCCGTCATCGGGGACATGCATCAATGGTCCTTGTCGGCGTCCGTTTAGATCCTTGCGCCGATAACTAGTCCAAACAGTCAATAGGAACGGATGGGAGTCCTCAGTAGTCTGGCGGTTCAAACTGCTGCCCAATCTGAACCTCTTCGGGTGATTTTTCCCGTTGAGGGACGGCTGGCCCAGCTTTCTCGACAGCATTCCCTGGTTCTCTACTGTCGATCCGACTCTCAACCGATTTGAAGAGCAGGTACTTATGGTGGTCAAAACGCAGAGCAAAGGTCACGGTGTCACTGGATTGCACGTCGGTTCAAACAACGTGCGGCGTTACTTCCCCAAAGGCACAAAAAACATCGAACTGCAATTGGGTCACCTCCGCATTCAATGCGGATTGAAGCCGGATTTCTGGCAAGGTCAACCCGACATCTTCGATCCCAGGCTTTGTGCCTGGCTCGAATCCAAGAACCTGCACGGCACTGCCAACCGCACCGTACCACTGGCGATGATTCCGTCAGGCGATAACTCGTTCCAGTTGCAACCCGTCTCCGTCGTGCCGCGATCGCGGACCAAGCTGCCTCCCGTTTCAGCTGCATAGCCTCGCATATTCTCCTCGCAAACGGCGCCACTCAGCATGTGGCGCCGTTTTTGTTTTATCCAGCAGAGTTATCCATCTATCCAACCTCGCCGCCGTTTGCAGATTAATTCGACAAAACGCGCATACTTTAAATCAGGTAAGCAGCAGGCGTTCCGAAGTTGCTAATTTCGGCACCGGGCTTGCCCGTAAACGAAACTTGGGACCGAACTCAGAAAACTCCCCCGGAAAGGCCCGGGCCTCAGCTCAGAAGCCTCCGCCGCAGTCGGACGCCGCCTAAATCCACTTGCTCGTATTACGTGCGCCTAAGTCCAGTCAGATCTATTAAGTAGCTCTTTTAAGGGAAAAGTTATGAACAGCCCCGAATCCTCCTGTAGATCGTTAACTCCAATGAGATGTATTAGGTACAGCTAAGCCCAATTACACGTATTACGTAGCAATTTTTAAGCAAGAAAAAACAATCGGAAGCAGACCGGCCAGGAACCTAGCTCGATTGCAACTTCAATCGCACGTATTACGTACAGGTAAGTCCAATGTCACGTATTACGTAGCAATTTCTAAGCAAAAAAACAACTCAGAGGCAGAACGCGGCTAGAAACCTGGCTCGATTGCAACTTCAATCGCACGTATTACGTACAGGTAAGTCCAATGTCATGTATTAAGTAGCAATTTTTAAGCGAAAAAAGTATAGGAAGGACAGAGCGGAAGCCGCGTCCGGGAGGCATTCGGGTCTCGACCTTTGACCACCTAAGCCCTATCGCACGTATTAGGTACATTTAAGCCCTTTATTCTCTATTAGGTACGGTTTTCTATGCCCATGCGGCGCAGCCTAATCCGGAGCGCCCCCAAACCTCAAAGATCCTCTAAATCCAATCTCTTGCATTGCGTACAGCTAACATCAATTGCATGTATTAGCTACAGATTTTAACGAGAAGAAATACTGCGCGCGACCCGTCCTGCGTTCTCCTCCGGTTGCCCGAAGTCGCTATCCGCGATCCAGAGTAGTGTTCGGTAGACTCGATCCAGATATGGACATTCTTCAATTAGAGCAGGCAGTCGAAACCCACTTCGCAGCCGGACCGTCGGCGAGTTCCGATCCCGCCGCGATGACTGCGTTCCTCGAACTTCGTGAAGCACTTGAAAAAGGGCAGGTGCGTTCCGCCTCGCCCGATCCCGGTTCGCCAACCGGCTGGCGTGTCAACGCCTGGGTCAAAAAAGGTATCCTGCTCGGCTTCCGGCTTGGCGCTCTGCACGATATGGCGGCATCCGGGCTTTCGTTTGTCGACAAGCACACCTATCCCATTCGGCTGTTTTCGGCGGAGGACGGAATACGGGTCGTGCCCGGCGGATCTTCCATTCGCTCAGGGGCTTTCGTCGCACGGGGCGTGGTGTGCATGCCTCCCATGTACATCAACGCCGGTGCCTGGGTGGATGAGGGAACAATGGTGGACTCACATGCGCTGGTCGGGTCTTGCGCGCAAATTGGAAAGCGGGTTCATCTCAGCGCAGCCGCACAGATCGGCGGCGTACTCGAGCCCATCAATGCAAGTCCGGTAATCATCGAGGACGACGCCATGGTCGGCGGAAACTGCGGTGTATATGAAGGAACAATTGTGCGCAGCGGGGCCGTGCTGGCGCCAGGAACGATTCTGACCCGCGGGACTCCCATCTTCGATCTTGTAAAGGGCGAAACGATCCGCGCAACCCCAGAGATGCCGCTGATCGTTCCGGAGAAAGCTGTCGTGGTGCCAGGATCGCGCGCCGCAGGCAGAGGCAAGGGCCACCCGAATGCTGCCGACTGGGGCTTGTCCCTCTACGCGCCCGTCATCGTGAAGTACCGGGATGAAAAGACGGACCTGAGCACTACGCTCGAAGATCTGCTGCGATAAACCTAATGGGCGCGCAAACGAATCAAGTGATCCGCTTCGGAATCATCGGCCCAGGCCGCGTCGCCTCACGGTTCGCTCAAGGAATCACGACGGTCGAAGGCGCGGAGATCGCAGCCGTATGGGGCCGGAACCCTGATCGTGCCGCAGGTTACGCGCCGAAGTTTTCTGTTCCGACAATTGCCCCGACGCTCGATTCCCTGCTCTCCTCTGATCTCGACGCCATCTACGTTGCCACGCATCCAGACACACACGCGGAGCTTTGTATCGCGGCGATCGAAGCCGGAAAGCATGTTCTGTGCGAGAAGCCCGCGGCTCTGAACGTCGCACAGGTTGAACGGATCATTGCATCCGCCCGAAAACACGATCGCCTCTTCATGGAGGCAATGAAGCCGCCTTTCTTTCCCCTGTATCGCCGATTGCAAAATCACCTGGCTGCCGACTCCATCGGTCCTGTGGGTTTCGTCCGCGCCGGTCATTGCGATTCTTCCATCGGTCCCGATTACCCGCTGCACTTTCGCGAACTCGGCGGCGGCGGGATTCTGGGAATCGGTCCCTACGAGGCGTTTCTTGCTCTTGACTGGCTCGGGCCGCTGAAGCGCGTGCAGACCATGGGCCGTGCGAACTCAGCAGGTGTTGATACCTTTGCCATTTTCCAGTCCGAACACGAGCGCGGAATGGCGCAGCTTCACACCGGAATCGACCTGCTCAGCTACGGAGATGCGGTCCTTTCCGCTCCGCGCGGCTTCGTAATCATCCACGCGAACTGGTGGAACCCTGCGCGGGCAACGGTGCACTACGTCGATGGTCGTGTGGTTGAACTGGATGAGCCGTACACTTCCGGCGGCTTCAATTACGAGACGGAACATTTCTGCGAGTTGATACGAGAGGGCCGGCGAGACAGCCCAGTGGTACCGCATGCGATGTCACTGGGAATGGCTAGGCTCCTCGAGCAGGCGCGCAGAGCGTTGGGGGTGACATTTCCCGGAGAGGAATAGGGCGCTGCTTATATACGAGATGTCGAGCCTTCAACGTTTGCGCAGTTCAGTATCGATAGTCTGCAGCAGTTTGCCTTGCGAATCCCCAAAGTATTCCCAGAACATGATGCCGCCCAGCCCCTGAGCTCGCACGTACTGGCACTTCAGCTTCAGCGATTCCGGATCCTCGTAGGAGACGAAAATGCGCTTCTCGGGATTGTAGAGATAAGGAACCTTTGCCGCCTCATCCCAGTAGCGCGTGAAGCCGTGGCCGAGCATCGTGGTCTCGATCGCATTGAAGGGCGAGTATGCCCCGGGAATGGGCTTGCCGACCTGGAACAACCCATGATTCTGGTCCTTAACCTCGCCCCACTCGTGGCCGTAAAACGGAACGCCCAGCAGAATCTTCCCTGCCGGAACTCCCGCCCTCTCAAAGGCTTTCACTGTCTCGGCTGAAGAGGTCGCTCTCGGATCCGCTGGGTCGGCGTAGAGCGGCGCATGGTTGCCGGTAATGGATTCGGAGCCGGGCTCATAGAAGTCGTAGGTCATGAGGTTGACGGTGTCCACATAACGCTGAACCTTCTGCATCTCGGTGTTCGCGATAACGTCGTCGGAGGAGCCCATGGCAACGGTCAGATAGAGCCGGCGGCCTCTCCGTGCCACTTTGTCAAATCGTTCTCGAAGCTCTCGCAAAAGGGAGGTGAAATTCTGTTTGTCTTCCGGCCGAAACGGGTGTCCGGCGCCGGGCATCCCAGGGTATTCCCAGTCGATG
>Ga0207671_10000761_pt1 | contig 40954 bp, 29 predicted proteins | sample KBSC24metaG_FD_184352 | JGI IMG/M metagenome (GOLD analysis project Ga0207671, IMG submission 184352) | Corn rhizosphere microbial communities from Kellogg Biological Station, Michigan, USA - KBS C2-4 metaG (SPAdes) (version 2) | ecosystem: Host-associated > Plants > Roots > Rhizosphere > Soil...
TGTTGATGGAATTGGTAATATTCACCCCTTTCGAAAACGATGTACTTAAATTAATATTCACATTTAATTTGTTTTCCGGAATGATAGGAAGCCCAACAAAAGATCCTGCATTAAACTGATAAACACCCTTAACGTTAACAGGGAGTACCGCAATCTTTCCATTCTTTGTCGTATCCGGATCATTAACGATCAATGTACTGCTGTTCCCTATAGCATTAAAGGTCTGAGAGATATTCGCAAAAACAAACAATGACCTGAAATGTGCGAAATCAAAATTGTTATAGAAAATACTCAGGTTATTGGTAAATGAAGGTTTGAGCTGAGGATTTCCCAATGCAATACTTTGGGTACTGGAATTATCCGGAACAGGCTGGATCTGGGAAATTGTAGGTTGTGTGGTCGAACCACGGTAATTGATCCTCAAACGTTTGCTGTTACTAAAAGTATATCTAAATTGCGCGCTTGGCGTAATATTGTAAAAATTCTGATTGAACACATTTCCAGTCGTGATGTTATCATTTTTCCGATCTGTATTCTGCACAGCAACACCCGCATTCAGATTGTATTTCTTCCCGGTTTTTGTAAAACTGAAACCAAGGGAATTCGTCAGGGTCGTATTCTCATAGGTATTAGAATAGGTATTATCTATCAGATCATACTGAGACGTAAGCGGATTAAAATTATAGGTAAAACGTTCCGATCTGTCGTGATTATAACCGTTCTGGTAATTCAACTCAAGGTTCAAGGTTTTTGACAATGGCTCTGTATAAACGACTCTGGCGGTATTACCAATAGACTTCGTTTTTACGTCATTAAACTGGTTGGTAAGCGATTGTGATATTCCTGTAGCATCAATGGTATTGGCAACAATATTATTATAATTGTCTGAACTATTGTCGTTAATATTTGTACCCACGTTCAGGGAAATTGTACGTCCCCTGCGAAGAAATTTATGGCGCAGCAACAAATTATTGGACAATGTAGGAGAAGTAGATTCTGTATTATAGCCCTGAGTACCATTTGTAGAAGACTGAGCATATTGGTTGGTATAGGTACTATTCTGATTCAGTTTTGTGTCTGTATAACTCAGGTTCGGCTGTATTTTGATCGAGGTGGCTGAATCAATTTTAGTATCTATAAGAAAATTCAATCTGTGATTAAGACGGTCAGTCGTACTGTTCAGATCATTTCCAAATGTAGTTTTGGTATTACCCAGCAAATTTTGCGTTAAGCTGTTTTGCTCATTGAACAATGATGTCTTATTGAAGAAGTAACTGGCATTGATCTCCGTTTTATTCTTCGTAATGGTAGCAAAGTTAAAACCGGCAGCATTCGTTGTCGTAATACCTTGAGGCGGAGCAGCACTGCCACTAACCAATTGTACCATTCTTCCACCTCCGCCACCTGTTCCGGCACCACCGCCAAAACTTTGTTTATTTACATTATTAAACTGGCCAACAACCGACATCTGTTCATCACCCTTAAATTTATTGACATTCAGGTTCACATCATATCTGCCATCAGTTCCGTACCCGGCAGAGCTGTTTCCAAAGATTCCGTTCTTTTTATCTTTTTTGGTTGTGATGTTGATGATTTTTTGCCTGTTACCATCATCTACACCTGTAAACTGGGCCTGATCAGACATCTGATCAATCACCTGTATTTTATCCACCATATCTGCAGGTAAATTTTTTGTGGCCAGTAAAGGATCACTTCCAAAAAACTCTTTGCCATCTACCTTGATTTTGGTAACCGTCTCTCCCTGTGCTTTAATACTTCCATCTTTAGCAACTTCAACACCCGGTAACTTCTTTAAAACATCTTCTACAACGGCATTCTCCCTTACTTTTACCGTGCTCGCATTAAATTCAATCGTATCCTTTTTAACCACTACAGGTGGCGCCTGGCCTTTAATCTCTACCGTCTTTAAATCAAGACCTGTATTCTGCATCGCAAGATCACCCAGACTAACCGCAGCAGCCTCAGCTGTGACTGTAAAATCTTTGGTTACGTTTTGAAGCCCAAGATAAGCCACATACAGACGATATGCACCCGGAGCAAGTCCTTTTACTTCAAAACGACCATCCTTTTCCGTATTGATTGTTCCAACAACACTAGAGTCTTTTAAACTTTTTATGGCAACTGTCGCATAATCAACAGGCTGTTTGTCCTTGGCTGTAATTACTCTTCCGGCAACAGATCCATTTTTGGTTTGAGCTGATAATAGGGAACTTAAAAACACCAGTATAACCAATACCAGTCCGGGCGTAAAAATTTTAGTCATAAATTAAATATATACAATTTGTCCTTATAGACCAGTAAGAACGGCAATGGATTAGTTGAAGCTGAGAAAATCCTGGTAACAATTTAAATACATGAAATTATTATCCCGCGATTAAGAGTTTTTCATCGCTTTTTGACGGCTATTTAAAGCACTCACTTTAGGGCAGCCACAACCTGGTTTAAACACACTGCAACTGCTCAGCAAAACCATGCAGAGCAGTGCAGCAATACTAAGCTTTCTTTTCATGATAATCTGATTTATGCAATAAGATATAACTAAAAATCCCCATCGCAACACCAATCATATCACAGCCAAAATCCCACCATTCCGCTGAGCGATAAGGAAAAAATGTATATTGGATCATCTCAATTCCACCCCCAACTAAAGCAGTGATTAAAATGATTTTAAATATGGTAAGCGAGCGGAAACTATAACTATGCTGATGGTTGATCTTGCCATACAGCAACAAGACGGTAAGCACATAAAAAAAACCAAGATGCACCAACTTATCAAACCCTGTAAAAAAAATGCCAGTCTCTTTAGAGTCTGGCATCTTAATGCAACAAAGTATTAAAATAAATATAGTCCAGAGGATTGCCCAGACCTGGTATTTTAACCCTTTTAAATAATTCATTCTAAGCTCCTACTAAAGTTTTGTAAGCATCTGCATCTAACAGTTCATTTACAGCTTCAACATCTGTTAAACTTACCTTTACCATCCATCCTTCTCCATATGGATCAGAATTTACCAGTTCAGGATTATCATTCAGCGCCGCATTTACTTCAGTAACAGTTCCAGTTACCGGCATAAACAAATCAGACACTGTTTTTACAGCTTCTACAGTTCCAAAAACATCATCTTTTTTAACTTCATCGCCAACGGTGTTGATATCAATATAAACGATATCACCCAGCTCACGCTGCGCAAAATCAGTTATACCTACATAAGCTTCAGTGCCTTCCACTCTAACCCATTCGTGGTCTTTAGTGTATTTTAATTCTGATGGAAAATTCATTCTTATTTATTTTTATGTCAAAGTTAATTAATCTTGTGCTCTTATACCAACCTTAATTCAGTGTAATCCTTAAACTAAAACCAAAATTACTAAAGGACGTATTAAATGTTTGCGACGTATAGGGTTTAGTAACATTAGAGTCGTAAAACAATTTAACGTTAAAACGCTGGTTCAAGATATAATCCACACTTGGCCTGAATGTAATATTTTTGGCACCTGAAGAAACCTCTGCCTCCGTTACATCTGCCCTGTAGATCACGGTCTTGTTATCCCTCACCGCCACATCCAGTTTAAAATCCATGTTGTTGTTCATCTTGAGCTGCTTGAATAAACCAAAAGGGAACCTGAACTTGGAAGTCCTGTAACCCAGACCAAAGATCATATTGTTCTCTGACATTTGGGCCAGCTGGCTATTGGCCAGACTCAATCCAAGCAAACGCGTTCTTCCAATTTCAAAATTAGCCGTGATATTGCTCTTTAAACGGGTATCTATTCCAATAAGCGGGGCAAACTGCTCTGCAATAGTGACCTGCGAGTATTGATAACGCGGCAGGAAATTCTGATTGTCATCTCTGCTGGTTACCGAACCATCACGTTCCGCATACTTCAAAAGAGAATTGAAGCCTGTTACACTGTATATAGAACGATAAGAATGTCTCAGGTCAATAGATTTAAAATATTCCTCAAGGAAAGGAATTCTGGTGAGTCCGCTGTAATTGATCCTCCAGTTAGGCAGCGGTATTTTAGGAAAAGAATTCAAGCTCACCGAAGAAGCATCCTTCCCTGTGTAGGCGGCAATAAATGCAGAAACCACTACATCCTGAGCCTCCTTACCATATCCATCCGCAAATCCATCTACACGACCACTTGAATTTGGGTTCTGACCGCCCAGTCTTTGAGAAATAACCTGCCTGTTGGCCATAAATTTATCAAACAGCTTAGAAACAATACTGCCATTTTTATCAGAAAAAGCAGTTCCAAGAGAGATAAAACTCACACTATAATCACCCGTTGTAGTTGGACTGAGTTCGTCAAAACTATGCGTGCTTTCCCTGTATCTGAAATTGGTAGAATAATTCAACGTCCGGTTCTTATTTGCGGTTAAGGTGATCCGCAGGTCACGAACAGGCTCCACCGTACTCGTTAAACTCAAATCCTCGCGCAGTGTATTGATGTACAATTGCGACTGCAACGTATCCGTGGTGATCCAGCCATTGTTAATAGCCATCTGGCTGATATCCCTTTGGCTACCGAATACAAAACCCAATCCAGGCGCACCAGTAGCCCCATCAATTCCAAAAAACTTCGTTCTGGGAAGATAACCCGGAAGAAAGATCCCCTTAGTCTGTGTGTAAGCTGCATTGATGGTCTTAATACTGGTTAAAAGGTTCACAAAGAATGCCGAAGCCCCACTTTTGTCAGGGCCGGAGTTCCTTCTGATGAAACCAAATTTATTGTAAAGACTGGTTAAATTCAGAGTCGGATTAAGTTGAATTGTTCTGGAATTCTGAATGGTATTTCCTAAATTGATATTTGGATCATTCAAAGTAGCCAGCGGCTCGGTCTGCCAGTTAAAATTCGTTCCGTACCGGGTAGCCACATTCACCCAATCCATACCCGGAATTTTATTCATTGGCAAGTTGTAGGTGATGTTCAGGTTATGACTATAATCCGTTGTACGCCCAAGCCGTTTCAAATTCTGCCACACGGTATCCCTTTTCATCCCATCAATTTTACCATCAGGTTCATCAATGATGGAATAATTAGTCGCATCAAAATCCAATGTTAATGAACGGGTCAGGTTCCAGGAAATCCCATACACCCTGGTAATCAGAAAATTCTTATTATAGGTGGTATTGATCGGTATTCCATTCACCGGGCTATTGTCCCTTAGTTTATTCTCCGAATAATAGCGGTCTACATCAATCCTGAAATTGATGGAACTTGGCAATAAGCTAAAATTAATATCTCTCAGCAAGGCCAGGGTATTCGATTTGATAATCTTATCAAACGGGGTAATCGAATTGGACTGACCGGCATAATTGTACGCAAGCGATGCCCTGTAAGTACGCTGTATGGAATTTTCATTAATAAAATCCCTGTGCGAATAACTGGTATAAGCATAGCTCGCACTTAAATTTTCCACATCCCACAAATGCACCTTTTTACTTGCATCTGTACGTTCTTTTCTCACATTGGTGAAATTGATACTGTTCCTGGTGGTGTAATCCTGGGCATAGTTCAGGATGGCTTTCTTTTCTTCTTTGGTCGCAGCATCCAATGAATTTTTCAGTTCTATATCCGGTTTCATCGGATCATACTGAGGCGTACTCACCTGTTTGGAATAGCTGATAAACATAGGCACTCTCAGCGCTGTTTTCTTTGGAAAAAACTTACCAAGTTCCATACTCGAAGAAATATCAAAGAAGATATTATCGGCCCGGTTACGTTCACTTACACGATCTTCAAGCGCACCAAAGCCTATTGTCGATTTACTACCTGAAATGTTGACATCAGCAAAATCCGCCAGCTTTGCATTAACACGCGCAGTCGCCGCCCAGCCCCCTCTCTCATCAAACTCGGTTAACCGTAATTCATTAAACCACAACTGAGCACTTTTATCCTGACCATCGTCAGAACCCGGATTGGCCAGGTTTCTATGCGGATTTTTAACCCCAAGCATATATACCCTGACTTTACTCATATCAGGCTGCCCTTTAATGATAACCGAACGCTCGCCATCCATATACACAAAAGGAATATTTGGCGGCCATAACTGTCCGGTCGATGTACGGGCATTATTCCTCGCCAGTTTGGCCTTTTGGAACAGCTCCAGCTGGATGTCCATTTTATTCTGTTCCGGCCATATAGCGTAAGGATTACTTGTTCCCGGTTGTGTAACCACCAAAGGCTGATTGTACTCGTAATAGTTGTCCTGGTTATCTGTACCTATTCTTAAAAACGCGCTCAAGTCCCGGTCATTGACCACCGAATTACCCACCGCCTCCAGGTGAATAAACATCTCCAGTCTTTTGTACGAACGGAAATCACTGTAAGCTGTTTTAAATGTAGCCCTTCCATAGCCATCCCTTAAGTTCTTTACCGTAAGGGTCAATGACTGTTCATTCAACTGGGTGTTGTTCTGATAATTGGTATAATCTTTTTGACGCTGGATACCAGGCGGAACTACGTAAGGAATCGGTGAACGTTTACCATTCTCCTCGATATTAATCGTCGCAATCTCTACAGTAGAATTATCAGGCCCTACAGCACCCAATGATGGATCGATAATAATCTGAGAAGGATCATTGTTCGAATTGTACTGTCTCCACTCTCCCCTCACCAGTTGAATTTTCGCAAACCTCAATATGGTCGTGTCCGCAAAATCTGTCATGAACATCCGGATAAAGCGTATAGACTTAAAATCCTGGATACCGCCTATCTTCTGATCAAAATCAGCAATGGGGATCCTGATCTGGTACCAGTTAACAGCCTGTGTTTGACCATTGGCCAGTTTAACCTGCGAAGTTACCTTATCCGTAATGTATTTCTTACCTACCATCAGATCCGCCGGGCGCATCGATATCTTGTACTGAAAGTATTCGTCAGACTGGGTCATGTTGTTGTCCCTGTTGATATCTTCCCCATCCGGCAAAGAAGTAGAAGCGGAGTTATCAACTCCAAAATCATCCTGGGATTGTTTCGAGGTCTTGGAATTTCCCTCCGGTCCGTTATAGTCCTGGTACCTTCTTAAAATCTTCGCACGCGCCTGATCCAGTGCCGTGCCTCTGAAATAAGCATAGTCATCAGAAGATGGATCATTTTCAAATTTAGCCGCCGCATCCGGATTCAGCTGCCCTCTGATCTGATTGATCTGCGCAGTGAATTTCTTTCTTTCATCATTGCTGGACAGCCCATCAAGTCCGACATCCTGCGCCTTTCTCGCGTCAGGATCGTTATCAAAGGCCTGCACCACCGGCTGAAGTTTAGGCACCCGGCCCCAATTGGTTTCATCGTATTTGCTGGGGTCACCATCTGCAGGTAAGCCATTCTCTAAAGACTTACGCCCATCCTTCAAAATATCTTCAGAGATGTTTCCAAGATTAAAATAAAGGTCCCCGCCGGCAGAACCCGGTTTATAAATATAGGGGTCCATCACCCAAAGCTCTATATACTCAATATTAAGCGCTTCAAAGTCATTGGTAGAAATCGGCCTGAAAAGTCCTCCCCATCTGGTTTTAGGATTTTTTAAAGTTCCATCAGAATTAAAACCTGTCGGGGTATAGTTATAAGGACCACGAAGCATAGGATAAAAGGCCACATCAAGTGTAGGCAAGGTTGTAGGTTGCCCTGTAGGAATCTCCTTAAAAGGAAAAACCTCCTGTTCCAGGATCTCCCTTACATAATGATTCGACAATTCCGTTTTATCATTTCTAAGATAGTCGGGAATATTAGAAGAAATCTTATTATAAAAGCTGGGGTCTATATTGTAAAATGCAATCTTGGCCCTGTTGTATCCATAAGCCAGGTTATCAATAAGCGCCGCTTCCGGAAACAACTGGGGTGTTCCCGATAGCTGCCAGGATATGGCACCTTTCAACTCAATGACCGAACGGGAAGCTTCAAAATCATCCAGATAACTTGTTCCGCCCTTGCTTCCATCTGCATTAATCGCGCTGGGATGACCCGGGATCAGCTGTGCAAACTCTCCGGAGAAAGTAATGCTCGACGGTGCTTTAGTAGAAATAAATGGCAGCTTATCCACCATCTTTGTTAAAAACCTGGAAGGGGAACTGTAGTTCAGATCAAGCCCCCACATGGTATTGGAAATAGGCTCTTCCCCGATGTTCACCTTTGCCGTTAATGGCTTTTCGCTCAGATTCATAAATGTTCCACCCAGTGTCAGTTTATTGTTTACCCGGTAATCCATCCGCGTCCCAAATAAACTGCGCTGCTGAAGACCAAACATTTCATTATTCTCCGTTGTGATCTTTATAGGCTGTCCCGAAGTGAGCAGGCCCACATTAAGGATCTTCACTCTTCCTCCCTGATAATCTACGGTATAATCTATACCCTCCTGCAGCGGCATGGTTCCGGCAAGTACCTTTACCGATCCCTGAGGAACATTAATGGAATTTAAAGAAAACTCTGTTGAAATCTCAGACTGATAAGTTCCCTTAATTACATAACGGTTTTTATTGGTGAACAACTGTTGTGCAATCACCTTTGTAGAATCGTACAAAGCTGTATAGGTATATTTATCGATCAAATTCTGTTCCCCCGGTAAAAACTGGCTTGCCAGGTCCCTTCCAAAAGGTTCCAGTACCGGAAATATAATCCTCCCGTTCAATGGATCTATGGTAATATACCCGCTGCTGGTGTTGGAACCGAAACTGGCCAGACTCGCATTAGAATTCACCGTACTGGAGGTTATGGGTGTATTGATGTCATTTGAATTGGGTGTATTACCCACCGTAAAAGGTTTGTTTTCCACCTGAAAATCGAAAACACCATCCGGCCTTTTTTCACCCTGCATATTTAAACGATCCAGGCGGGTCACCTGGATCCATTGCTTGTTCTTCAGCGGCGTTTTTGTCTCGTTATCTATCTTTTCCCCTTCAAGAATCAAGGGGCTCTCCACACCATTCGTTTCATCAATCCTGTAGATATCCAGTTTAAAATTCTGCTGGCTGATCTGATATCCGCCAATAGAATAAATATTTTTCATCATCAGGTTCCAGGTAGGCAGAAAGGTCTTGGTGGTTTCATTCTTCAATAATTTTGCAAACAGCAATTTTGGTGTGGCCGGATCAAAAGGCACATCGGTTGAAAACTCCCCTACCTGGTATTCTACGCCAGAATAGGTATACCGGTAAACCACCGCCAGCACCTCATCTGAGTTTAAAGCGGTGTTTAAGGAGATATAACCCAACTGTGGATTTAATTTATATTCCCTGTCAGATAATTTCCGGGCATAAGTCAGCTTTGCATAGTTATCTGTAGCTCCCGAAGCCTGAAAAAATGGAATAATGGCATTTGAATTTGTAAACCGGGCATCTGCAGGAACCTGTTGCAGCAAATTATTGGACTGTCTCGGAAACTGTGTGGAAGTAAAGCCAGAAGGCAGTGCAGATCCGCCACCTACAATGGTTCTGTTATAAGGCTTATTCTCCCCTAAATCCAGGAAGGCCAGAATGTCACGGGAATCCTGCGTTGCACCCGTCTTATTGGTCACCCAGACTTCTATCTTTGTAATGTTGACCCCTGAGGTCACAAAAGGTGCACTGGCCAGGGCCTTATTGTAATTGTCCCTGAAATACTGGGCCAGGAAATAGTGTTTATTGGCCTCATAGTTATCCCCTGTTATCCGGTACTCATTTTGCTGGGCACCATTGTTAATATTGATCTGACGGGTCTGCGATTTCTGTTGGGAAAAAACAGAGGTTACGTTCAGCTTTCCAAATTGCAGCTGGGTTTTGATCCCGAAAAGGGATTGAGTACCATGAATAAGCGTGCTGCTCAAAGGCAGGCTGACATTACCTGCTTCGATCTTTTTAATGATGTCATCCTCCCCACCTGTATAATCCAGTTTCACCTGGTTCTCAAAATCAAACTGCGCCTCGGTATTGTAGTTCATGTTGATCTTCAGCTTGGAACCGATATTACCGATCACATCCATTTGGATCCGTTGATTGAAATCAAAATTACTTTGAACTCGCTGACGTTCATTAAATAAAGGATTCTGATTTTTGTTAATTCTGCCCAGCAGTGTCAGCTCAGCTTCTCCCCGGGGTTGAATATCAATATTTGTTCCCCCGAAAATTCTTTCAAACGACTTGCTGTTCACCGTGAGGCTCGGGATGATACCCGTTCGTCTTACACCCTCTACCTCCGTATTCGAAAACTGCCTCCAGTTTTCTCTTTTGATCTCACTATTGATCAAACGCTGATATTCTTCTATGGTCAGGTACTGCGGAGGTCCAAGAAAGCGGCCACCAACTCTGTCCCTGATGATGTAACGTTTATTGACCGCATCAAATTCGACCTCCCGGGTCACATTGGTTGGCAGGGGGTCAAAAGGATTGTAACCTTGTCTTAAACCAAGGCGTTGTTTCTCTTTTAAGCTGAAGTCATTCCTGGTCGTATCTGATCTGGATCTTCCCGGTTTAACTTGAGAAAAAGTTTGTTGTCCCCAAAAGGTAACAACCAAAGAGATCATTAAGATAGATAGTTTTCTCAAGAGCGATTAGGGTTTAGAGGTTCTTCAAAGCTATTTTTATCATTTCTTCAACCGTCAGTTCCGAACCACCACTCTTAATTGCATTATCGATTGCCTTTTCCGCTGGAGGTTTGGAAAAGCCAAGCATCATAAGTGCAGAGAGTGCCTCTTCTTTGACGGTATGGTTTAACGGCGCAGCGATCAAAGATCCTGTACCTTCTTTTTTTAATTTATCCTGTAATTCTAGTACCAGACGCTGTGCCGACTTAACACCAATACCTTTAATCCGTTGTATCAAAGGTAGGTCGCCATTAACAATAGCCGTCTGGATTTCATTAGGTGTGATGGAAGAAAGCATCATTCTTCCGGTATTTGGCCCAATCCCTGAAACGGAGATCAGGTGCAGGAAAAGCCTGCGCTCCCCTTCATCAGCAAAGCCATAAAGGGTATGCGCATCTTCCTTTACATGCAGCCAGGTATATATTTTGCAACGCTCCACATTTCCCAGGCCGCTGTAGGTGTTAAGAGAGATATTGATGTGATACCCTATCCCCCCCGCCTCTACAACAATGTAAGTAGGACATTTAAAGGTTAGTTTTCCATCAATATACTCAAACATATTTTTTAAACTTTAGTCTTACGTCTCAATAAACCAGTTTTCTTTTCACCGGCCTCGCTCTGTTTTCCTTGTACATCCAAGACTGCAATGGTCACCATATTTACGATTTCCCTTACAGAACTTCCCAGCTGTACAATATGCACAGGTTTCTTCAAGCCCAGCAAAATTGGTCCGACAGCCTCTGCCCCGCCAAGTTCCTGTAACAATTTGTAGGCAATATTCCCGGATTCCAAATTTGGAAAAACCAGTGTATTCGCCGGCGCATCCGCTAATCTACTAAAAGGGAAATTATCTTTAAGTAAAGAATTATTTATCGCAAAATTTCCCTGCATTTCCCCGTCTACCAGAATCTCCGGATGTTTCTCATGTAATATCTTTACAGCTTTTCTAACCTTCTCCGGAACAATTCCTTCGTTAGACCCAAAGTTTGAGTAAGACAACAGCGCCACCCTCGGCTGGATATTGAATTTATTAACTGCACGTTCCAGTAAAATGGTCAGATCCACCAATTCTTCAGCTGTCGGATCCACGTTGACAGTGGTATCTCCAAAAAATACAGGCCCTTTAGTCGTCATCATCATATACATCCCAGCAACACGGTTTACGCCCGCTTCTGTACCGATAATCTGTAAAGCAGGTTTTATGGTAGAAACATAGTTTTTCGTTAATCCGGAGATCATCGCATCCGCTTCACCAAACTCCACCATAGAGGCACCAAAGTAATTCCTGTCGCGCATCAGTTTTGTAGCCTCAAATAAGGTAACCCCTCTTCTTTGTCTCTTCTGATAAAGAGATTCAGAGTATTTCTGCATACGCTCCGGCTCCTGAAATGGATCCATGATCTGTACACCTTCAAGATCCAGGGCATTCTCTTCAATAATCTGCTGGATGATTTCTTTGTTCCCCAGCAATATTGGGATCGCAATGTTATCATCTTTAACAATCTGGGCAGCCTTCAGAATTTTATAGTTGTCTGCTTCAGCAAAAACAACACGCTTAGGATCAGATTTTGCTTTATTGGTAATGGCGCGCATAATGGCATCGTCTTTACCCAAACGAAGCTTCAGTTCCTCAGCATAAGCATCCCAGTCTGTAATCGCTTTACGCGCAACACCAGATTCCATAGCTGCCCTTGCAACTGCCATAGAAACATTCGTGATCAACCTCGGGTCCATTGGCTTTGGAATGATATATTCCTTTCCAAACTTAATGTTCTTTTCATTATAAGCCATATTCACGGCTTCTGGAACAGATTTTTTAGCCAGTTCAGCAATTGCTTTTACAGCGGCTATTTTCATAGGCTCATTGATGCTTGTTGATCTGACATCAAGTGCTCCTCTGAATATATATGGGAAACCTAAAACATTGTTTACCTGGTTCGGATAATCTGAACGGCCTGTAGCCATGATCAGATCCTTACGGGAACTGATGGCCAGGTCATAGGCGATTTCCGGGTTAGGGTTGGCCATTGCAAAAACAATAGGGTTTTTGGCCATTGATTTCAGCATGTCTGCAGTTACGCAGTCGGCAGAAGATAAACCAATAAAGACATCAGAATCCTTCATTGCCTCTTCCAGCGTATTGACAGTTCTGCTCGTGGCAAATTCTGCTTTGATTGGATCCAGGTTTTCACGAATATCCCTGATCACACCAGTTCTGTCACACATCACAATGTTCTCCTTTTTAGCACCCAAAGAAACATATAATCTCGAGCAGGAAATTGCAGCGGCACCAGCACCGTTTACCACAATCTTAACTTTATCTATCTTTTTTTTCTGTAGTTCACAAGCATTGATCAAAGCCGCAGCAGAAATGATCGCTGTACCATGCTGATCGTCGTGCATGACAGGAATTTTCATTTCTTCCTTCAGGCGTCGCTCTATTTCGAAGCATTCCGGAGCTTTAATATCCTCCAGGTTCACCCCACCAAAAGTTGGCTCCAGTGCTTTAACGATCTTTACAAAATCATCCACATTTTTTGTATCCAGTTCCAGATCAAAAACATCAATATCCGCAAAAATCTTAAACAAGAGGCCTTTTCCTTCCATCACAGGCTTTCCCGCTTCAGGACCGATATCTCCAAGACCGAGTACAGCTGTACCATTACTGATCACAGCTACCAGATTACCTTTAGCTGTATATTTATAGACATCCTCTGTATTCTCAGCGATCTTTAAACAAGGCTCAGCTACACCCGGTGAATATGCCAGCGTTAAATCTCTTTGAGAATTCGTTGGTTTGGTCGGTATAACCTGTATTTTACCAGGCCTCCCTTGCGAGTGGTAATCTAAAGCGTCTTGTTTTCTATTCGTCTTACTCATAAAATTTTGCGTTGTAAAGCGCCAAAGTTACAATTCTTTTAATGAGCCTAAAATAAAAAAGATCCTAAATCTTCCCCTCCCGTTGTGATCGTTCTTTATCTCCTTTATAAGACATATATTGTCTGGAATGCTTTGAGGCTGAAACCGCATTTCCTGTACCTGAATTTTTAGATACAATTAAACGCTGCCCAGGCAGAATCTGAGATCCCTTCAACTTATTCCAAACCTTAATATCCTGAACCTCAATATTATACTTATCCGCAATTGTCTGCAGATTCTGCCCGCGGGTTACCCGGTGATACTCCACTGAAGCATGCTTTTTATGCAACCTGCGGTCATCATTGGACGCCAGTACCACGCGTGTATTTACCTCCGGCGGACGGTTATTTAACACCTCATAGATCATTGCAAAATCGCCCCCGGTCACCCGCGGCATCACAATTCGCCTCGGAGCTTCCTCCGTTCCGTTCACAATTTTCTTCTTATAGGAAGGATTCAGGATGCAAAGATCTTCCTCTTCAATTTTAAGAGCCTGTGCCAGTAAAGGAAGAGAAACGAATTTGTTTACCTGTACAGTATCTGTCTTAATAGCCATTGATGGACTTAAACGCTCTATCTGATGTGCCTTTGAATAGTTCATGATGTACATGGCTGCAATAAATGCAGGAACGTAATTCCGGGTTTCCAAAGGAAGATAAGGTCTGATCTCCCAAAAATCATGGGAATTCGCCTTTGCAATTGCACGCTGTACATTTCCCTTTCCACAATTGTAAGCTGCAATAGCCAGCAGCCAGTCTCCAAGTTCGGCATAAGCATCTCTAAAATAAGCTGCTGCAGCATTGCTGGCCTGCACGGGATCTTTTCTCTCGTCCACAAAATTATCCATGTTTAATCCATAGCCTTTTGCTGTGCTAAACATAAACTGCCATAAACCGGTAGCACCTACCCTCGACACCGCATGCGGGTTCATAGCAGATTCAATTATAGGCAGGTATTTAATTTCTTCAGGGACATTATAAGCTCTGAGCGCCTGTTCAAAGATTGGAAAATAATAACTGGACAAACCCAGCATTTTACCAATCATATCCTTACGGCTGCTGTAAATATCAATATACTTCTGAACAAATTCATTGTATTTCAACGGCACCATTTTCTGAATAGAATCCAGGCGTTGCTTATAAACAAAATTGTAATTGTTAAATGTAGGGGCTTCCTCCACCAAAACTGGTACGCTGCTGGTATCTGAAGAAACCGGATTGATCTGCTGTGCTTTTACACCGAAGTGAATAGAAACTACAATACAAAATGAGAGCAGGAGTACATTTTTTTTCATAGGCTATTTTCTTAGGAAGCCACCACAAGCATTTCTATTTCTGCCCTGGTTCAGTATGGTGGTTTCGCAGGCGGTTTAAACCCGGTTTACGTTTGGTATATACTAATTCCCAGCACGTTCAGGAGATGAAGTTAAGAAATTCTCTGATAAGTTGAGCAAAACTTCTTCTTTGAAATGTTTGGTCATTAACTGTAAACTTAACGGTAGTTCTTCCGAATTATTGCCCAGTGGTATAGCAATAGCAGGAATTCCAGCCAAAGAGGCCAGAACAGTGTAGATATCGGCCATATACATGACCAGGGGATCTTCAATATTTTCTCCGATCTTAAACGGAGGCGTAGGTGCAACAGGACTCAGGATTACATCGTATTTTTCCAGTAATTGCTCTGTTTTTTGCCTGATCAGCTGCCTTACCTTCTGGGCTTTCTGATAATAGGCATCATAATAACCAGCGCTTAGAACAAAAGTTCCAAGCAATATCCTTCTTTTTACCTCTTCTCCAAAACCCTCTGCTCTGGATAGTTTATATAAACTATTGAGGTCTTTTGCTGAAGTATCGCGGTAACCATAATGTACACCGTCGTACCTGGAAAGATTAGAAGAAGCTTCAGCAGTGGTTAACACATAATAAGAAGGCACTAAATAATCGAGCAGATCAAATGAGACATAATCAATCGTATGCCCCTGCGATTTTAATTTCTCAATGGATGCCAATATCGCTGCTTTAATACTTGGATCAAGCGCCTCACTTTCCAGGGTTTCTTTTAAAACAGCTATGCTGTATTTTCTGTCACCTGTCATTAAAGCACTGTAACCCGGAACGGGCAAGGTTGAAACCGTAGAGTCCTGATCGTCTGCCCCAGCCAGTACTTCCAGCAAAACCGCCGCATCACTTACAGAAGAGGTAATGGTACCAACCTGATCAAATGAAGAGGCATAAGCAATAACGCCATAACGGGAAATCCGTCCGTAGGTTGGTTTTAAACCTATACAACCGCAAAAAGCGGCGGGCTGCCTTACCGAGCCACCGGTATCTGTTCCAAGTGCAGACAAACACATATCGGCTTGTACAGCAACAGCAGAACCACCAGAAGAGCCACCTGCAACACGTTGAGGGTCTCTTGCGTTTTTCACCGCACCAAAATAAGAAGTTTCATTAGAGCCACCCATCGCAAACTCGTCACAGTTCAAACGGCCAATAATAATAGCGTCTTCATCCAGCAAACGCTGAACAACTGTTGAAGAATAGGGTGAAACAAATCCATCTAGCATCTTGGAAGAAGCCGTAACCTGGTGTCCTTTGTAACAAATATTATCCTTAATCCCAATGACCATTCCTGCCAGTTTCCCTGCAGTGCCATTGTCTATCTTTTTCTGTATTTCGGAGGCCTGATCTCTTGCAGAATCAAAAAAAACCTCATTGAACGCATTCAAATCTTTGAATTGCTCTATTTGAGCAAAATAATAATCCAGCAATTCAGTCAGGCCGACTTTTTTTTGGTCAATAAGAGTTCTTATCTCTTGTAAAGAGTTATACTTCTTCAAAACTACAGAATAGATTAAGGGTTAAGCTAAAGAAAATTATAAAGGTTTATTGGTATTTGAACGGTCACGGTCGTAATGATCGTCATCAGCTCCATCTTTACCTTCTTTAAATTCCTTTACACCTCTTCCTAATCCACGCATCAACTCAGGGATTTTCTTACCACCAAAAAGCAGTAATACCACGACAAGAATAATTGCGATTTCCGGAGCGCCTAATGCGGCCAATACCGTTGTGTTTAACATGATTATTTAATTAAATTTTATTACTTGGTTCACTACTTTCCAAATGACCAGCACCAGTTACGTTCTCAATTGGTGTTTCTCTAGGCAAGTCACTTTTCACTTCAGTGTTTGTTTTAGGATTCTCTCTTCTGATATCCTCGTCTATATCTACGGCATTAATGTTCCTATGGATTTCTCTTTTTACACCTTCCGATGCGTCTTTAAAATCCCGGATTCCTTTTCCTAACCCACGAGCCAGTTCAGGTAATTTTTTACCTCCGAATAACAAAAGTACGACAGCAAGGATCAGCATTACCTCTCCCCCGCCCATATTTAAGAATTCCAATAATGTTCCTGTGTACATTTTAAGCTGTATTTAATATTTTATAAAACAAATATATGCATTTTTAATCTCCAAAAACTTATTTAGCAATCCATGCTTCAGGATTTTGTGCAGCAGTACCTCTCCAGATCTGGAACTGCAGTTCAGGAATTTCCTCAGAAGCTGCTACAACCCCAATAGACTGCTTAGTGGCTACATTATCACCCGCAGCTACACTTACAGAACGCAAATTCTGGTAAACTGTAAAATATTCGCCATGTTTGATCAGCACAAAATATTTACCCAGAGAACTCATTACCCTTAAAACCTTTCCATTAAATACAGCTCTTACACTCGCACCCTCTGCAGTTTGAATCGTAATACCCGTATTGTCATAGTTGGCCTGTCCTTCTTTGTGCCGGCCAAAACCTTCGGTAATAGACCCCTGCGCCACCGGCCATGGAAGTGAGCCTCTGTTGCTCTCAAATTCAGCAGATAGCTTTGCTGCTTCTGGCGTAGCGGTCAGATATCCTCCATTTGTTTTAGCCTTAGAAGCTACAGGAACCGGCTTATTTTCTGCTTTGGCTTTAGCTGCAGCCAGGCGTTCTTCTTCTTCGGCCCTTTGTTTGGCCAGGGCAATTTCACGCTGAATGGCGTTCCTGATCTCCCTGTCTATGGCCTGCTGTTGTTTTTTACGTTTGGCGATATCCTGACTAAACTGTCGTTCCTGTTTACTGAAAGTCTTAAGAACTGCAGATTGTTCTGATTTATTCTTACCAAGCTTTTGCTGCTCACTTTGCTGCTCTTTTAGTAAATTACTCTTTTCTTTCAGGTTCTTGTCCAGCACACCAATCTTATTTTTCAGGTTCTTTTCTGTTCCCTGGATATAGTCGGCCTGTTTTTTTCGATATTGTCCAAACTGCTGCAGGTATTTGATTCTCTTATAAGCCTGATTAAAATCCTTGGCCGCAAACACAAACATCATCTTATCATAAGCATTCTTGTTGCGTTGTGCAAAACGGATCATACCTGCATATTCCTTTCTCAACAATCCCAGTTGTTCCTGAAGAGAGTGCACCGTATTGGTGTTCTCATGAATCTGGTGGTCCAGATTCTTAATTTCTGAATTGATCACTGTGATCTTGCTCTGCATCAAGCTAATCTTGGCATTTAAAGCCCTGATTTCCCCAAGGGTGAGTTTCTTTGCGCTTGCCGCTTTATTCAGATTTTTCTGCAGCAATTCAATTTCCCGCTGTATCGCTTCCTTCTTCCTTTTAAGTTCTGCGCTGTTCTGGGCAACAGCCTGCGAAGTAATGGATATCAATAAAAAGAAGAAAAATATTTTGTATAGCTTCATTAACTCAAAAGTATAAAATTAGTTTATTACTTTGAACCTTTTAGGAACAGTAAACGGAAAATCCAGTTCTACATTACTTTCTATTTTTGAAAAGGCAAGTTCAATTGCCGCTTTTTTCAACCCCGCCTGAGAGTTGATGTGAATATTGGACGGGAATAAATAATCCCCAACCTGCTGATATTCACCATAAACAACTTTAAGCGCCTGACCAGACTGAACATCATTAAGATTCGTCTCAGAAGACTTCAGCAGTGTATTAAACAAGATCTGATAAGCAAGGCTTTTTCTTTCTCCCTTTAACAACCAAACCCCATTTTGCAAATCAAGGTCTGCGTCTTCTTCCATAAAACTGCCAATGGCATTCCCTGTAAAAACATCCTGGAGCATCTTAAAACTCACCTGCCTGTTGGTAAAGGTATGGATATAACTGAACGGTTTGCTCAGGTAAATATTATCCAGGCGGTTCATCATTAACACACTGTCTGGTGTTATTAATGCCCGGGCAACTTCTATTCCGGCAAAGGCCGTCACACTTACCCAAATCTTCTTATCCTTTAGCATCCGTACGTTAACAGAAGCATTGTTGTTGTTCCCATTGATACTGATCTGGGCTTTTCCCTTCATAGATAAAGTATTGAAAACAATATCCTTATCCCTGAGCAATTGCAGATTTTCCTTTTTCTTTACATTGACCGTATCTGATTTCACTACCGGAGGGACCACAACAATAGCCTTCTTCGCCTTACAGGCTGCCATTGAAATGACAACAAGAGTGAACAGCAGGCACCTATTTAAAATATCTATTCTCATTGATCTTCTGTTTTAATTTCTCCGATTTACTTCCCAGATCCCTGGCCTGTTTCCACAGGTCAAGAGCCTTTTCCTTATTTCCTTTTAAAGCAAGAATATCGCCGTAATGCTCCAGATAAAGTGTCTTTTTAACCGGGTTCAGCTGTAATGCCTTCAGTATTTTTGCTTCTGCAAGATCAAATTTTGCCAGGTTCATCAGTACCAGGGCATATACATCTTCCACAGAAGCCAGCAATTCCTGTTCTCCCGCCGCCAGTTCCTCTGCCGTTGCTATATTTTCGAGCGCAGCCGCATACTGATCTTCACGGTGCTGCGCAAAGGCAAGATAATAATACAGAACTGCTTGATTAGGATAGACAGATACCGCCGCAGAACCCGTTTCTATTGCCTTTTTAAAGTCCTTTTGAGAAAGATATATATTCAGGACCTGCTCCCAAACCACATAAATCTGCTGAGATAATTGCAAAGATTTTAAATACTGAACCAATGCTTCCTTCGAATCGCCTTGTTTGTACAACAAATCACCGTACATTGCAAACAGACGAGGATCATCCTGATGTGCAGCAACCAAGTCTCTCAAGACACCACCTGCCAAAGGGATTTGTCCCTCAGCCACATAGTAATCCACCATAGCCAGGTCAACCTCCAGACTGGAAGGATCTAAAGCTTTTGCTTTCTTTAACATGTCCAGCGCTTCCGACTTTTTACCATCTTTCTGCAACAAATTACTGGCATACAAATAGCTTTTTATATCTTCAGGATGATCTGCGATCACCTCGCCTGCTTCATGTTCTGCTGTCTTCGGCTTTTTTTCCTGACTTAAGCGTTTTCTTCCTCTGGAAGATTCAACAGATACACCGAATTTTTTCTCCAATTCATCATAGGCCTTCAAAGCACCTGGTACATTCCCGGAAATGGCCAGTGCATTGCAGCGGTCAAAATAATAAGCTTCAACATCAGGTTCCATGACGATCAGGCGCTCAAGTACCTGTACCAAACCAGGCATATCTCCTTTTCTCTTGTACAACTCGGCACAGAGCTTCCAATACCAGATGTTATTAGAATTAAGGTCCATGGCCTTCTTCAGCGCGAACTCAGATTCCTGCAGTTTATTTTGCCGGTAATCCAAACTGGCAATCTCGTAGTAAGCATCTGCCTGTCTGGGATCAAGGCTGACCACCTTATTAAAGCTCTCTACAGCTTTAATATAGTTTTCATTGATTTTGTAGCGGATGCCATCAAAAAAAAAGCCCTTAACCAGATTACTATCTGGCTGGACCGGCTTTTGAGCAAAAGCAGGAAACGCAGCAAATAGAAAAATAGTTAAGGCCTTGTATTTCATTTTCTTTTTATTTACCGGTATGACCGTATCCACCTGCGCCGCGAGCCGTATCGCTAAGCTCTTCCACAGGAGCCCAGCTCACTGTTTCGTGTTTAGCAATGATCATCTGAGCAATGCGGTCCCCATTATTCACTGCAAAATCTGTATCAGAAAGATTAACCAGAAGCACCTTAATCTCCCCCCTGTAATCCGCATCAATTGTACCAGGCGAATTTACAATACTGATCCCGTGTTTATATGCTAAGCCGCTTCTTGGGCGGATCTGGGCTTCATAACCAACAGGCAATTCTATATGGAGTCCGGTTGGGATCAAAACCCTTTGCAAAGGCTTAATCACAACTTCCTGTTCAACAAAGGCACGCATATCCATACCTGCTGCATGTTCTGTTTCGTAAGCTGGCAACGCATGGCCTGAATTATTGATAATATTTATCTTCATTTTTTAAATAATATAGTTTTCAATTGATCCTTTTCAAAATAGAAAATGCCCCCCATAAAAGCAAGAAGCAAGGCATTTCCAATATAAATATTCCTGTTAAATATCCAAAAGGATAAAACAACCAGCACGACTGAGATGATCAGATAGCTTAAAATTCTTTTCAAGTCATAAGGAATCGGATAATATTTTTGTCCGAGTATATAAGAGATGACCATCATCACAAAATAAGCCAGCATAGACACCCATGCAGAGCCCATATAACTGTATTTTGGAATCAGTACAAAATTCAGAACAATGGTAATAATCGCTCCTATGATGGAAATATATAAGCCAAACCGGGTTTGATCGGATAAACGGTACCAAATAGAAAGGTTCATGTAAATCCCCAGGCAAACATAACCAAACAGTAAATATGGCACGGCTGGTAAGCCTACCCAATATTCATTCTTACGTATAAAATACTTTAGAATCTCAATATTGGCAATCAGGCCAACAAATAAAACAGCTAAGGCAATGACAAAATAATGCAATATAATGGCATAGGTCTTTTTGGCATTTGCATTTTTTGCATGGCTAAAAAAGAAGGGTTCTGCCCCCAGTCTGAAAGCTGTAATAAAAATGCTCATAAAAATGGCAATTTTACATACCGCACCATAAATCCCCACCTGATGATCTGCAATCTTATCTGGCAACAACCTGCTCAATACTATTTTATCCAGGTTTTCATTGACAATAAAAGATAAATTAGCCACCAGGATCGGCCAGGAATAAGAAAACATCTTTCCAAACAATTCTTTATCAAATTTTAACTGCAGTTTTAAAAATTCAGGAAGCAGCATTAAGAAAGTAACGATACTCGCAATCAGATTAGCCACAAATACATAACCTACCCAAATCCCCCGGTACCAGGACCCCAGCCATTCTGACAATGGCCAGTGATGTCTAATGATCAGTGGAATAATATAAATAAAGACCAGGTTAAAGCCCACAAAACACCCAATATTCAGAAATTTGATCAGGCTGTATTTAAAAGCCTTATCATCAGCCCTTAACTTTGCAAACGGAATGACACATATCGCATCAATAAACAAGATCCAGATAAAGAGCTGCAGATAACGTTTATAGTCTGCCAGCTGATGGGGATCATCTGTCAGATAAGCTGCAATTGGATTAGAAAAAACCAATCCTGTAATTAAAAACAGCGTAGAAATGAAAGCAATGCACAGAAAAGAATTATTATAAACTTCCTGTTTCTTATCCTCATGTTTGTTCAGGTAACGAAAATAGGTGCTTTCCATCCCAAAGGCCAGGACTGCATTGATCATTGACGCATAAGCGTACATGGTGGTAAATATCCCATAAGTACCCGCAGCAAATTTACCTGTATAAATTGGCGTGAGTATAAAATTAAACAGCCTGGAGAATACAGTACTCAAACCATAAATAGCCGTCTGGCCCAGAAATTTTTTAAAAACAGACACGGCTACCTTTTAAGAATTTCGAAATTACGATAGTTTTTAAATTCTGCAGGGCTTACCTCTACAAGTTCAATTTTAGAACGGTCCGGTCCTTCATGGCACCATTCGGTAAAAACCTCCAGCTGCAGGTCATCGCCCTCTGCTTCTATATAAACAGAGCCATCCTTTTCATTTCTGATCAGGCCTCTTACTCCCATCTGATCTGCGATCGCTTTAGTCGTAGCCCTGAAGGAAACCCCCTGTACCTTTCCCGTTATTCTGATGTTAATATGTTTCATTTTATACTTGCTTTTCACCATGAACTTCAAAGTCCATTTCGCTAATTCTCTTTTTTTCCGATAAAAATTCTTTCCAGATGCGCTGCAAAATATCAGCAGCGGGCTCCACCTGGTTTAATGCTGCAGCGATTTGACCAATCTCCAGTTCACCTTCTTCCATATCCCCTTCAAACATTCCGGCCTTAGCTCTCGCCCTCCCGAGCAACTCCCGCAACTGATCGGCATCAAGCCCCTCATCTTCTGCTTTTATTACTCTTTCTGCAAAAGTATTATTTAATAACCGCACCGGCACCAATTTTTTCAGGCTTAATCTTGTATCGCCCTCTCCGGCAGCAATAATCTTCTTTTTAAAATTATCATGCGCCGACGATTCTCTGGCCACAGCAAATGCAGACCCAACCTGTACGCCCTCCGCCCCCAAAGCAAAAGCAGCCAGCATTGCCGCACCACTGCCTATTCCTCCGGCAGCAATAACGGGTATTTTAACTTCATTTTTAACCAGCGGAATCAGGCATAAAGTCGTTGTTTCCTCCCTTCCATTATGCCCCCCGGCCTCAAAACCTTCCGCAACAACCGCATCTACCCCGCATGATTCTGCTTTAAGCGCGAACTTTCTATTGGCCACCACATGCACTACGGTAATGCCGTATTGTTTCAAAAAACCCGTCCAGGTACCCGGATTCCCCGCAGACGTAAAAACAATCTTTACCCCTTCTTCAATCAGGATCTGCATGATTTCTTCCACATTTGGATAAAGCAGGGGTACATTTACCGCAAAGGGATAAACCGTTGCTGCTTTACACTTCTGAATATGCGTTCTAAGCACTTCAGGATACATAGACCCCGCCCCAATGATCCCTAAACCTCCCGCGTTCGAAACGGCAGAAGCCAGTTTCCAGCCGCTGCACCAAATCATTCCGGCCTGTATCACCGGATATTTTATCTTAAATAAATCAGTTATTCTATTAGACATGTGCAAGCTAAATTATTCTTCTGATGCTGGTTTTACTGCTAATTTTCCCTTCAGGAGCAAACTCAACCAGGTTGAGCCCAGGCCTCTTTCCCTTTTCCAAGGTCCCGTATTCTCCTTCAATACCCAGGAAAGCAGCCCCATTCCATGTTGCCCATTTCAGCAAGGTTTCAAAACTCAAGCCGAAATTTTCCTGGAGTGTCTTCATTTCCGATAATATACTCAACTGATGATTGCTCGCCAGGCTGTCTGTCCCCAGGGTGATGTTGAGCCCTGCATCAGCCAACATGTGCACATCGGGCAGCCCGTTTTCTATATATAGATTGGCATTAGGACATAAACACCAGTACAAACCACCATGTACAGATTCCGCAAAGCGAACATCTTCTGCTGAGGTCAAAGTATTGTGAACCAGAAGCAACCTGCTTTCGGGTAATTCTTCCACGACACTTTGCAGGGAACTCTTGCCCGTAGCAGAAAAAAAAGAAATATCCAACCCTAAAAATTCATACAACCTCAAAAATGCACCCTGCTTGGATTGGAAAAAAAGATTTTCATCCTCCGTTTCCTGATTATGTATGCTCACCAGGTTATGTACTTTAAAGCTATAGTCTTTAATAGCGGCAAAAAGTTCTTTAGATATGGAATAAGGCGCATGTGGAACAATAGAAGCCTTTAAAGGCGCAAACTCCTCTTTCATCTTTAATGCCTTTTCAAATATTGTTTTGGCCTGCGCAGGATTAAAACCTAATGTTTCAATAAAAGTATGGTAATATAGACTGCTTCCTGTCTTTGTGTCCCGAGACACCAGCTGGTTGGAAATATCGCCAACGGCCACAATGCCATTCTCCAGCATTTCCCGGTCAGCTTTTTGCATCGCCTCCAAAATCAATTCTTCACTGCTATCGCGGTGTTTAATCACCTGCTGAACAAAAGCCTGCAACCCGGTGTGTTCAGGGATTTTCCCAAAAAGATGAGACAATTCTAAATGACAATGGGTATTGATCAAACCCGGGATCAAAAAACCATCATAATGCCTTATGTTCTCTATTCCTTGTTCCTTTGCCTGCTGCAAATGGAGAACGGCATGCACCGTCCCGTCCTCTTCCAGAGCAATGACTCCATTTTCTACAGGCGGTGAAGAAACCGGATAAACAACAGACGCAGATATATATTGAAGCATAGGCACAAATTACGGCTATACAAATCAATCCAGCAAATTAAGCGCAGGGCCTTTCAAATTTATTACATTTGCTGACATCATCAACCCCCAACCTAATGAACCGGATAGACAGGCTTTTTGGAATACTAGTCCTACTTCAAACAAAGAAATACATTACAGCAGAAAAAATTTCAGATCATTACCAGATCAGTATAAGAACGGTGTACAGAGATATAAAGGCACTGATTGAACAAGGTATACCCATCAGCTTTGAACAGCCGAAAGGCTATTTTATAGTGCAGGGATATTTTCTGCCTCCAGTTTCTTTTAATACAGAAGAAGCCAATGCTTTACTTATTATGGAACGCCTGGTTGCTGGTTTTACAGATCAATCCATTCAAAAGCACTATTCCAGTGCTTTAAACAAAGTTAAGGCTGTATTGAGAAGCCAGCAGAAGGAAAAACTGGAGTTCTTAAACGAAAACATAAAATTACAACTGCCTGATTATATAAAAAATGAATTCCAGCATTTATCGGTTCTTCAGCATGTCATTTCCTCCAAAACACAAATTGAACTGGATTACATTAACAACAATAACGAAAGCAGTTTGAGGGTTGTAGAATCCATAGGCCTTATTTTTTATGCCTTTAACTGGCACCTGATCGCCTGGTGCCATCTGCGTGCAGAATACCGTGATTTCAGGGTTTCCAGAATTGGGCGGGTCAGATGCCTGGAATTGCCCTTTCACAAACAAGATCACATGTCTGTTGCAGATTATATGAAAAAACTACCTGTCAATTATTAATGAAACCAGGAATAAAAGAGGCAACAAGCAGATGAATCCGCATATACTCCGCATGTAGTCCGCATCTAGTCCGCGTTTTCACTATAAAATGCGGATTGGATATAGACTTTTCATCTTGTAAAAGCAGAGTCATACACCTCCTGCCTTAACCTGGTTATTCCTCTGTTTCTTCCAGCTTACCTTCTTTATTTCTCTTTAAGCTCACCTTCGGTTTTTCCTGGGTACCAGTAATACTCAATGGAATTCCAATCAGACCAAAAGGAGGAAGTCCAAGCCTTCCACTCATATTAAGCCGACCGTCAAAACTCACCTGTCCTTCAAACCGTGGTCTGAATCCGGCGACACGCATTTTAAACCGTTCAATGGTAATGATATTCTTACTGATCGTACTTTTTATATTGACTTCCGAAAGGTCAGGATTGCTTAAACTGTCTCTTTTTGTAGCTTTACTCACTGCATTCATAAATTTAAATCCACTTAGACTGATCTTTTTAAGAGACAAGGTTCCTCCTCCCTTTAAAGAGGGGTAAACCGGTGCCATATCCTGGTTCAATTGACCAGACAATTGATAGTCCAGGCCAACAATCCCTTTAGCCTTGCCTGCTGAACTCGCCAGCTCTCTAAACATTTTGATTTCTTTATAAGCCCTGGCAATATCAAATTCTTTGGCCAGGATATGGTAATCGAAAAGGGCAGATTTAGGCGTTAAACTTTTGTAAGTCGCATCCATAGTTACGGGTGCATCAATGATATTAAAACCTGTCTGGCTTAAAGTCATCACGCCAGCATTTAAGCCAAGGCTCCCCTTGGCGTTCTTAATCAGCATACCTTTATAATGTACCGCATCGGCACTTGCCGTTAAAGAAACATTTAAATTATCAGGGATCAGGATCACCCCGGAACCAGAAGATGGTGCTGTTGTCGCAGGCCCCTCGTTGTATACCATAAATTCATCTGCAAACAGATGTTTACTTTGTAAATTGAACTGTCCGGTCAGCTTAGCCGTTTTACTCAGCGCATAATTAACTACATTTCCAAGCTCCCCATCCAGTTTAAAATCTGATGCACCGTAAGTCGCATTGAATTGTTCAAATTTCATTTTATCCTGAAAGAAAGAGAATACCCCATTCTTAATCAGGAAAGACTTTGGAAAAAGATCAGACTGGAGGGCCAGATCATGAACAACAACCCTCCCTTTATTACTGAGTTTTGCATACCGGCCGGCCATCGCATCACTTTGCAAACCCTGAAGAGATACATTGGTAAAAACAGTTCCCTTTACCCCATAACCTTTCAATGCAAAAAGCTTATAGATTTTACCTATATCTATAGTCCCTTTCGATTGAACGTTATACGCTACATTGTCAAAATTCTTCACATCCGCTTTTAATAAAAAGGGCTGCGTACCCAACTGGAAGGAAACAGGCTTAATATTTAAGCGGGTACCTTTCAGGGTGCCATCCTGATTAACCAGTGAGGCATCGACAACAATCTGTTCTAAAGCCTGATCAAAGTTCTTCGTCTTTATCCGTCCGTTACTCAAATGAATTGTAGCCTGTGTGACCGGAAATAGTCTCTTACGTTTATTATAGCTTCCTTTTGTTTTTACATCCAGATTCAGCACACCGCTTAAATCAAGATCCTTTACCGGATAAAAACTTTTCAGTTCAGCAAAATTAAACACAGATTGTAAGTCTGAATTTATGGTGATGTTATCCGCAATCCGGAAATTTACAGAGCCACGAATATAATTATCCAGTGCCTGGATATGAATTTGACTGACATCAAACCAGGTACTTCTATATTGTCCATCCTTGTTTTCTCCGCTAAGGTTAAAATTAATATGATCAACAGCTACCGGCAAGGAAGCATATTTAAAATAGCCTCCGGTTAAAGAAGATTTCAGCTCAAACCTGGGAATCGTTGCAATAACTGTATCTATCTGTCTGATTCCGCTTCTGACCACTTTTTTAGTGTATTGACCATCTGCTTTAAGATCCAAAGCCAAGCGTCCCTTTAAATGCTCCAGATGAAAAACCTTGGCCCACTTTTCCAAATCAATGGAAGCCCTGGTTTTAATATGAACTTCAGGATCTTTTAAACCATTAAGCTTCACCACCGCATTCACATGGTCTTTCCCCATAGTAAAGTAAAGACTATCCATATTGATATATAAACTGTCTGGGTTTAAACTTGGCAGACGTGTCTGGAGATTCAAAAACAGGTTGCGAATCGGCAACGGCGCTTTCGGATTGTTGATTTCCCCATCACGTATTTTCATATTAAAAGCAAGGGCAGGCATGGTTTTGCTTTTGGCCAGGTATTTCCCGATCAGGGAAGCATTAATTTCTGCATAACCTTTAATACTGGTTTTTTCCATGCGCTCAGCAATAGCTGGCGGAAGGGCAGTAAAAATATTGTGTAAATCTGTTTCCTTAGCTACTGTCTTAAAGTTAATATCATAACCATCCTTTAAAAAAGAAAAACGGCCCACAAACTGGATCGGCAATGAATTAATCTTCAGATCATTTTCATTAAAGATCAGGTCAAGGGAATTCGTATTGATCTTCGTCAGCAGTTTAGCGTTGATCTTTTTATGAACCAGATAAGGTTGCCGATCGTAGTAAAGGTCCAGGGTATCAATGACTGCATTACTTTGCAGGTCAAAGATCGCCTTGCTTAAGTCTCCTTTTCCCGAATAGTTCAGGCCTGTAGCCTTTACCATCATCGGAACAGACAGATCATCATAAATCAGGTTACTTTTATTGATAAATATCCCTTCAATTTTTACCGCTGTAGAACTGGTGTCCTGAACTTTAGCAGAAGTATCAGTTTTACTTTTAAAGACATTGTAATTCGCATTTCCCTTTTCATCCACTTTTACATGAATATCTGCATGGTCTAAAAAAATCTGGTCAATCTTGATCTCGCTAGATAACAGAGAACTCAGATTTACCCGGAATGATAATTCTTTTGCATACAAAAGTGTGTCTTTTTGAAAAGGTGCGGCACCTTTCAAAGTAAAATCATTTAAGCTTAAGGTTAAGGAAGGAAAATGCTTAAAAAAAGAAAGGCTGCTATGCCCAAATTTCACTTCCCCTTGTATATTTTTATTCACCCATTTCTGCGCTTCCTTAGAAATGGTATCAGGTAACAGGTAAGGCGTTACAAACGCAAGCAATACGATCGTGATCAGGCTTATGCCTGTAATTTTAAGAACTTTTTTCAATCTGAGGAGTCTGTAAATATAGACGGCGCAAAGTTAATTGTTTTCCTCAAAAAAAACACGCTGCCATAGGGCTGTCAGTGCCGTTTATTTACTTTGTGTTATAAAACAAAATAAAATTATGGAACTGATAAAAATGTACCTGGAAGAACTGGACCAGGAAGCCGTTACCTCAAGAAAAATGCTGGAAAGAATCCCGGAAGATAAATTTGGCTGGAAACCACATGAAAAAAGCATGAACATTAAAACTCTTGCTACACACCTGGCAGATCTGCACAGCTGGATTGGATTGGTATTGAGCACAGATGAACTGGACTTTTCAAATATGCCTTACCAGGTTGACGATGTGAATACACCTCAGGAACTGCTTTCTCTTCTTGAAAAAAGCCTGGCTAAATCCAGAGCTCAGCTTGTGCCCGAAAATGAAATCAAACTAGAAGAGAAATGGACACTCAGAAATGCTGACCAGATTTATGATGTGTCGCCTAAATATGCGGTGATCCGGATGTCACTGAACCAAATTGTGCACCACAGGGCCCAATTAGGGGTTTATCTTCGCCTTTTGAACGTTCCAATTCCGGGAAGTTATGGTCCAAGCGCCGATGAAAACACCTTCTAAAATCCTATTATAAAAACATTTTGATAGTATATATGGGTTTAAATTGATTCCTTTGCAAAAGGAAATCAATTTAAACCCTTCCCCATGTCAGATTCTACTACAAGATTAAATAAATACATTAGTGAAAGCGGTTTGTGCTCCAGACGGGCGGCAGACAGATATATAGAACAGGGCAATGTATATATTAACGGCAGAAAGGCCAAGGTTGGCGATAAAGTGTTTTTTGGAGACGTTGTTGTTGTTAACGGCCAGACGATAGAGCCTAAAGCTGCAGAAAACTCCATTTTACTGGCTTTTAACAAACCTACCGGCATTACCAGTACAACAGAAGCTGGTGTTAAAAGCAATATAGTAGATTATGTAAATCATAGTGAACGTGTTTTTCCTATTGGCCGGTTGGATAAAGATTCCCAGGGCTTAATTTTCCTCACCAATAATGGCGACCTAGTCAACAAGATATTAAGAGCGGGCAACAACCACGAAAAGGAATACATTGTTACGGTCAATAAACCAATTACCGATCGTTTTATAGAAGGTATGTCTAAAGGCGTTCCTGTACTGGGTGTGATGACCAAAAAATGTAAAGTAACCAAAGAGGCTCCCCAAGTCTTCAAGATTGTTTTAATCCAGGGCTTAAACAGACAGATCAGACGGATGTGCGAATATTTTGGCTACGAAGTCACCAAACTGGAGCGGGTAAGGATTATGAACATAAGCCTGAAAGGATTGCCTTTAGGAGAGTGGAGGGAGCTGACACCTGAAGAGCAGGATGGGATCTATAAAATGGTGGCCAAATCCAGCTCTGAAAAATCAGCTGCACCTAAGAGAATTACTAAAAAAGGAGCTGAAGCACCCGAAGCTCCGGTAACCAAACGTACAACCTCTTCAAGGCCAAAGCCGGCGGCCTCCTCCCGCGCAGGAAAACCGAAGACAGAGGGCAGAAATGCTTCTTCTTCTAAAAGAACAACAAACGCCGCAGGAGTAACCGACTGGCATAAATCTAATGGTCCCAGCAAAAGACCAGTAAGACCATCTAAAGGAAGACCAGGTGCACCAGCTGCTAAGACCAGAAGCCCAAAGCGTTAACCAGGTGAATTGATTAGTAAGTCCTTATGACAAATAATCACGTTTTTTTAGGTAACTTTGCAGCCAAATGGCTATCACTAAAAAAACAGACATTCGTGCGCTAGACCTGAATCAGTTACAGCAGCATTTTATTTCCATTCAGGAACCTTCTTACCGCGCCAAACAGGTGTATCAGTGGTTATGGGAAAAATCTGCCCGCACTTTTGAACAGATGAGCAACTTATCCAAAGACTTGCGTAAAAAACTGGATGAGAACTTTGCGATTAATGTAGTAGAAGTGAACAACTCCCAGTTCAGTAACGATCATACGATAAAAAACACCTTTAAACTTTATGATGGAAATATTGTGGAAGGTGTTCTGATTCCTATGGAAGAGCGAATGACCGCTTGTGTAAGTTCGCAGGTAGGCTGCAGTCTGACTTGTAAATTCTGTGCAACGGGCTATATGGACCGCAAAAGAAACCTGAATGCAGATGAGATCTATGATCAGGTGGTCCTTATTGACCAGCAGGCCAAACAACACTACAATGCCCCTTTAACCAATATCGTATATATGGGTATGGGAGAACCCCTGCTGAATTACGCGAATGTGTTAAAGTCCATAGAAAGGATCACCGCACCTGACGGCCTGAACATGTCTTATAAACGGATTACCGTTTCTACTGCCGGCATCGCCAAAATGATTAAAAAACTAGGTGATGATGGTGTTAAGTTCAATCTTGCACTTTCACTTCATGCCGCGAACGATAAAAAGCGCAACGAGATCATGCCGATTAATGAACAAAACTCGTTAAAAGCACTAGAAGAGGCCTTAAAGTATTATTTTTCAAAAACCAAAAACCCGGTTACTTACGAATATATTGTTTTCAACAATTTCAATGATGAAATTGAAGACGCCATGGATCTGGCCAAGTTTTGCAAACATGTGCCTTGTAAAGTTAATCTGATTGAATACAATCCCATTCAGTTTGCCGATTTTATCAATGCCGAAGGGGATAAAATTGATGCCTTTTCAAATTATCTGAAAAGCCAGGGTATCAATACCAATATCAGACGCAGCCGTGGGAAAGATATCGATGCGGCTTGCGGTCAGCTGGCAGTTAAAGATCAGGCAAAATAAATTCCGTTTGAATAGTTAGTCTTCCCGGAAAGAAATCTACATTGGCCATATGTGGTCAATGTTCAATTTATTTTATGATCTGGCGGGCCTGCTTTTTCCAAGGCTATGTAATGCTTGCGGCGAGCCTTTGCTTAAAGCGGAACGGGTAATTTGTCTAAAATGCGCACGCGACCTTCCCTATACGGATTTTCATCTTTTTGTTGATAACCCACTGGCCAGGCAATTCTGGGGAAAGGTACCGATACATGGCGCTACAGCCCTTCTTTATTTCAACAAGGGAGGTAAGACACAAAAGATGATACACAACCTAAAGTACAGACAGCAAACTGAAATAGGCCTGTTCTTAGGAAGAAAGATAGCTGAACATTTATTAAATACAGAACATTATCAGGATATTGATTTGATCATCCCAGTGCCCTTACATCCCCGTAAAATGAGGACAAGAGGTTACAACCAAAGCCAGTTTCTTGCAGAGGGTATTGCAGAAATACTTGGCATACAGATCAACAACAAAACCTTAATCCGGAAAACAGCGACGCAAAGCCAGACGAAAAAAGACCGGTATACCAGGTTTCAAAACTTACAACATACCTTTAAGGTGGTGGACAAGGATGCCCTGCAGGGCAAACATATCCTGCTTATAGACGATGTGGCCACAACCGGCGCTACTTTGGAATCCTGTGCAACGGAACTTCAAAAATATAGTGTAAAAAAGCTCAGTATTGCAGCCGCTGCCTATGTGCGTTAAATATTTCAAATTAAATGAGGTAGAATAAAAATATTTTTGTTCCTTTGTTTCGAGAGCGTTAATTTAAGGGTCGATAATTCCTTCGGAAGACATCGGCCCTTTATTTTTTTAAGCCTATACAGATTACGCCTTAGTCCAAATTTCCTTAGACCATTTCACCGGTAAAATTCAGCTTGATGGCTTTTGTACAAATAAAAAGCAGTAGCTTTTTATTTAAACTACTGCTTTTTTAGAAAATTGTATCCGGCCATTGTACAACAGCCGGATTATAAAATCATTCCCTGTTATTTATATAAAGGAAATTTGCTGATCAAAGCTAAAACCTGTTTTTTAATATTTGCAAGACTGGCTTCATCTTCAGGGTTAACCAATACCTGATCAATCAGATCTACGATGGTTTCCATATCCTGCTCTTTTAGTCCGCGGCTGGTTACAGCTGCAGTACCAACACGAATTCCAGAGGTCACAAACGGTGATTTATCATCGAAAGGAACCATGTTCTTGTTTACCGTAATATCAGCTTTACCTAAAGCAGCTTCAGCCACTTTTCCGTTAATGTTCTTATTACGAAGATCAATCAGCATCAGGTGATTATCTGTACCACCAGAGATGATACCATAACCTTTTGCCACCAAGGCTTTCGCCATTGCCTGTGCATTCGATTTAACCTGTTTGATATACTCCAGGTATTCATCACTTAAAGCTTCGCCAAAAGCAATCGCTTTTGCAGCAATGATATGCTCCAAAGGACCACCCTGAGTTCCTGGGAAAACAGCCATATCCAATACAGAAGACATCATTCTCACTTCTCCTTTTGGCGTTTTTAACCCAAACGGGTTTTCAAAATCCTTGCCCATCATGATCATACCACCGCGCGGGCCGCGTAAAGTTTTGTGTGTAGTTGTGGTTACGATATGGCAGTGTGGCAGCGGGTTGGCCAGCAATCCGCGTGCAATCATACCTGCAGGATGAGAAATATCGGCAAGAACCAAAGCACCGATTTTATCTGCAACACTGCGGATAAATGCATAATCCCACTCTCTTGAATAGGCCGATGCACCGCAGATGATCAACTTTGGACGTTCCGCCAAAGCAACTTCTTCCAGTTTAGCATAATCAATTAAACCATCTTCCTTTTTTACACCATAAAATAAAGGATGATACAATTTACCGGAAAAATTAACAGGTGAGCCGTGTGTCAGGTGTCCGCCATGAGAAAGATCAAAACCTAATATTTTATCGCCCGGCTGGATAACAGCAAGCATTACGGCTGCATTTGCCTGAGCACCTGAATGTGGTTGTACATTTACCCATTCCGCACCGAATAATTTTTTAGCACGTTCAATCGCTATATTTTCAATTTCATCTACAACTTCACAACCGCCATAATAACGTTTGCCAGGCAGGCCTTCTGCATATTTATTGGTTAAAACCGAACCTGCAGCTTCCATGACCTGCTTGCTTACAAAATTTTCAGAAGCAATCAGCTCAAGTCCATTTTCCTGACGATCTAATTCCTTGTCAATCAAATCAAAAATTAAAGTATCACGTTTCATTTATATGTTTTGTTTTTATTTATTACGCATGAATAAAGCCTACAAAGGAAGCTTCTGTACAGCCCTGTCTTTACTTCGGTAAAAATAATGATTTCTGGCGGAGTTTGGTTAGTAAAATGTTGTTAACCAAAATCTATTCACCTAAATCTGGACTTGCAGGCTTTTAACAGGGAATATTTATGCTGATTATATTAAACAAAATCCCTTACTTTGTAAATTCTATTAAGACTATATGGAAGACAGTAAGCGTCCATTATTACCAAACATTAATTATCCTGCTGACCTAAAGCAGTATAAAGAAGAAGACCTGGAGCAGATCAGCCAGGAACTCCGTCAATATATTATTGACACTGTGAGTGTAAACGGAGGCCATTTTGCTGCCAGTCTTGGTGTGGTAGAATTAACCGTAGCACTTCATTATGTGCTGAATACCCCTTACGACAAGCTCGTATGGGATGTAGGGCACCAGGCTTATGGACATAAGATATTAACAGGCAGAAAATCTGTATTCCATACCAATCGCATGCTCCACGGCATCAGCGGCTTCCCTAATATGGCGGAGAGCGAATACGATACTTTTGGCGTTGGCCATTCATCCACTTCCATTTCTGCCGCTTTGGGTATGGCGGTCGCTTCCCACTACAAAGGTGAAACAGACAGGCAGCATGTCGCTGTAATCGGAGACGGTGCGATGACCGCTGGACTTGCTTTTGAAGGCCTCAACCACGCTGGAATAGAGAACTCGAATCTTTTGGTGATCCTGAACGACAACTGCATGTCCATTGACCCCAATGTAGGCGCCTTAAAAGAATATTTAACCAGTATCACCACATCAAAATCATACAACCGTTTCAGAGATGACATCTCCAATATGCTCATCAAACTTTCTGAACTTGGGCCAAATGCACACAAGTTTGTTAAGAAAATAGAAAAAAGCATCAAAGGTACACTGCTGAAGCAAAGCAATTTATTTGAAGCCTTAAATTTCAGGTATTTTGGCCCTGTAGACGGACATGATGTAAAAAAACTCGCCGCAGTCATACGCGACCTGAAAGATATTCCTGGTCCAAAACTGCTGCATTGCGTAACCTTAAAAGGAAAGGGTTTTGCTCTGGCAGAAAAAGATCAAACCAAATGGCATGCGCCAGGTCTTTTTGATAAGATTACAGGAGAAATTAAAAAAAGTGTAAGCGACAAACCTCAGCCTCCAAAATACCAGGATGTATTTGGGCATACACTGGTTGAACTTGCAGAAGCCAATAAGAATATTGTTGGGATAACACCGGCAATGCCATCAGGATCTTCCATGAACATCATGATGAAAGCCATGCCAGACCGGGCATTTGATGTTGGGATAGCAGAACAACATGCGGTAACTTTTTCAGCAGGTCTGGCCACCCAGGGATTAATACCATTTTGCAATATCTACTCCAGCTTTATGCAAAGGGCTTATGACCAGGTGATCCACGATGTTGCCATTCAAAACCTGAATGTCGTATTCTGCCTGGACCGCGCTGGTGTGGCAGGTGCAGATGGTGCTACACATCATGGCGCCTATGATCTTGCGTATATGAGGTGCATTCCAAATATGACTGTTGCAGCTCCTATGAATGAAGAGGAACTCCGTAACCTGATGTATACCGCTCAAAAGGAAAACAAAGGACCATTTTCTATTCGTTACCCAAGAGGAAATGGTGTGATGCCAGATTGGAAGCGACCACTAAAAGAACTTGAAATAGGTAAAGGAAGAAAAATATGTGATGGAGAAGATGTAGCCATACTGACCATAGGACACGTAGGAAATTTTGCTGTTGAAGCCTGTAAAGAGCTAAACAGTGAAGGTATTCATCCTGCTCACTATGATCTCCGTTTCGTAAAACCTTTGGACGAGGCTTTGCTTCATGATGTTTTCAGCCGCTACAAGAACGTGATAACCGTAGAAGACGGCTGTTTACAAGGTGGAATGGGGTCGGCAGTGCTGGAATTCATGGCAGATCATGACTATAACTCAAAGGTTGTACGTCTTGGAATGCCGGATGAACTGGTGGAACATGGTGAACAGCCTGAATTGTGGGCTTTATGCGGCTATGATACAGCAGCCATCATCAGAACGGTTAAAACAATGGCGGTTAGAAGAACCACAGAAACTATTGCATCTTAAAGGAAAAGCGCATCAAGCTGTGGAGTTTCTCTACAGCACTTCGCTGAATACAAAAATATAAATAGCTATTTATCAGCTTGTTAAAAACAAATTAGTTTGTGGCATCATTATGTAACCTAACTAATCATATTAACAAGAATAATTAAATTTAAAATAAATAGTTATGAAAAAGTTCATTTTATCAGCAGCATTTTTAGCATTCGCAGGAGTAGCATCAGTTCAGGCAAACGACATTAAAACTCCTGTAGCTATTACCGTACCACAAGACAGTACTACCAAAGTTCCTGTTAAATTGGAAGAATTGCCTGATGCTGTTAAAGCAACATTGCAATCAGATAAATATAAAGAATGGGTACCTCAAACTGCCTTCCTGATTACCGCAGCAGATAAAACTTCATGGTATCAGATCGACGTTAAAAAAGGAGAACAAACTGCTTCTTTAAAAGTTGGAAAAGATGGTAAAGTTGTAGAATAAACCACAAATTAAACAAATAACACTTACAAAAGCCGGATATCGTTCCGGCTTTTGTATTTTTGCTATATCATGAAAAACTACCCTATGGCAAAAATACTGATTATTGAAGATGATCTTACGTTCTCTCAGTTGTTAGAAGGCTTTCTTAAAAAGCATCAATATGAGCCACTAGCAGTCCACGATGTGAAAGCAAGTCTGAAGATGATAAATCAACAGGATTTCGATCTGTTCCTGGTAGACTACCGCTTACCCGATGGAACTGGTCTTGACGTATTGTCTCATTTACGGGAAAAAGGATCCACTGTTCCAGTGGTGATCATGACCAGCTTTAACGATGTCAGAACAGCGGTAAAGTCTATCCGTCTGGGGGCTTTTGACTACATCACCAAGCCTGTAAACCCCGATGAACTGCTGATGATCGTAAAAAGTGCGCTGGACAAAAATGATCTGGCTGAACCTGTAAACCAGGAACAGCATGCAGACACCATCAAAGGAAAAAGTTCCACCTCAGATAAACTATATGAGCACATTAGTCTGGTAGCCCCTACCGATATGTCTGTGGTGATCCAGGGCGAAAGTGGTACCGGAAAGGAATATGCGGCCAGAACTCTTCACTTACAAAGCAAACGCAGCAATAAACCCTTTGTAGCCATAGATTGTGGTGCCCTGTCCAAAGACCTTGCAGCAAGTGAATTGTTTGGACATGTAAAAGGGGCCTTTACCGGTGCGTTGAATGACAAAAAAGGGCAATTTGAAGCGGCGGATGGCGGCACATTATTCCTGGATGAAGTAGGAAACCTGAGTTATGAAGTACAGGTGAAACTACTCCGGGCCTTACAGGAAAGAGTAATACAGCCTATAGGCAGTACCAAGACCATTGCGGTAGACGTAAGGATTATTGCTGCAACCAACGATGACCTCAACAACAGCGTAAGCAAAGGGACTTTCAGGGAAGACCTTTACCACCGTTTAAATGAATTCAAGATCCAGCTCCCTGCCTTGCGCGACCGGGGGAAAGACATTGACTTGTTCATCAACCACTTTATCGAAATTTCTAATGCAGAACTGGGCCGTAATGTAAAATACATCTCAGATGCAGCAAAAGAGCTGTTATACAAATACGACTGGCCGGGAAACCTTAGAGAACTAAAAAACGTCATCAAAAGAATGGTCTTGCTAACCGCCGGAGAAACTGCAGAGGCCGCTTCCCTCCCGGATGAAATGATCATTTCGGTCAACCAAAGCCCTAAACCCACCAATACATCAGACCTGAAAGCCATTAATGAGGTGAATGAAAAGTCGCTGATTATTGAAACCCTGATCAAAGTAAAATACAATAAGTCCCAGGCTGCAAGACTTCTTAACATAGACAGGAAAACGCTGTATAGTAAAATGGAACGCTATGAGATCGAGTAATGCTCAATCTCATAGATTAATTTTCTCAATCTTCCCAGCAGCATTCTTACTTGTCTAACCTGAGCGGGGGCTATTTTTTTTGATCCATTCAGTTCAATTTCCATTTTTCTAAAAGCAGCCGCAAGTTCCCTGCTTCCCATCTGGGCAATACGGCCCGCTAGACGGTGAGTGACCAAAGAAACATGCTCCACGTCTTCATCAGATACAGCATTTTCTATTTCTCCTTCGTCCTGAATGCAGTCCTGCACAAAACGGTTCAAGATCTTATCGAACTGTTCCTGGTCACCAAAGGTCATTTTTTCTATATAGGAAGGATCAAAAACGATATCCGGCTCCGTATCTAAAGGGACAGGCAATTCATTTCTCAGCACAGATAATAAATCTAACTCTTTAAAAGGTTTCATAATCAGCCCATCAAAACCACCAGCCAGAAGTCCGGCACGCTCCTCTGGCATGACCTGGGCAGTCATGGCATAAATCTTCACCTCTTTTCCAATCTTCTCTCTCATGAGGCGGCAGAGTTCAGTTCCCTGAATTTCCGGCATCCGGATGTCCATAAAAATAAATTGTACTTCAGGATCCCATTCCGCATTCAACATATCGCCTGGTTTATTAAAACAGGTATAATTGACCTGATGATTTTTAAAGATCAAACTACAAAGGTCCAGGATCAGCTGGTCATCGTCGATCACCCATACTTTATTTCCCCCGGATGGAAAGGTCAGCCGTTCTTTTACAGCATCTACTTCTGGCGCTTCTGCCACTGCAAACTGCAAATAAACCGTAAAACTACTCCCCAGCCCCTTTTTACTTTTCACATAGATCCTTCCACCCTGATTCTCTACCAGAGATTTAACAATGGTTAATCCAAGGCCAGCCCCGGTTTGATTCAAAATAGATTTCTCCGGAGCTTCGGCCTGCTCGAATTCATTAAAAATATATTGGGTTTCCTCCTCAGACAAACCAATTCCTGTATCCTTTACCAGGAAAGTAAAATGAAGCAAATCTCCCTGTCTCTTATAAAACACGGAGAAAAGCACCTCACCCTCCACAGTAAATTTGATGGCATTGCTCAGTAAGTTAAACAGGATCTGCTTCAGACGGAAGGGATCCCCCTGTATGTATTCTATGCCGTTAAGCTCAAAATTAACAGCCAGACTTAAAGCTTTCCGATCGGCCTGTTGTTTCACAATAAGCACAACCTCATCGAGCAGTTCCCTGACGTTAAAAACTTTATCCGTAAATGTAAATTTGCCTGAAATCAAACGGTTATAGTCTAAGATTTCATTCACGATCTGCAACAGGTGCTCTGAAGAATGGTAAATGGCATCAATATATTTCCTGCCAGGATTTTCCTGCTGTTTGATCAGCTCCGCATAACCAATAATAGATTGAAGGGGCGTGCGGATCTCATGACTCATATTAGACAGGAAACGTTGCTTTGCTTTTCCATGATATTCAGCTTCTTCTGTAGCGGCCTCCATTTCCTTCCGGTATTTATTGCTCCGGGTAATATCGGTCAGAATCAGGTAAAGCAACAGCACCATAAGGAGAAAGAAAACCACCATGATAATGCTGATCCGGTTAATACCCGTATTGACCACTTTTTTTGCCTGGATACCATTCTGCTCTATCTGTGCCACAGCTTCACTTTCTACCTTTTTAAGGATGCCAAGCATCTGGCTGATGAGCAAACTATTGGCATTGGCCAGCACCGCCTCTCTGTTCAAAAAGCGTTGGCTCTTAATTTTTTGCTCTTTTTCTATGGCCCGGAGGGATTCTTCCATTCCCTTCACAATTTTTCTTTCGTTAGATAAAGCGATGGTATCTCTTTTTACCTTTTCTTCATTGACAATCTTAAAGGTTTTATCTTCTTCGCCTTCCGTCTTTTTCTTTCCAAAAATTTTACTGAAAAAACTTCTCGGTTTCTCTTCTGAAGGTATTACGGTGGTGGTAGAAGTCCTTTTTTCAGATGTCACCACCGTGCTGTCTGCTTCTGCCGAATTTTTATTGACCAGATCATTGAACTTCTGCACCTGAGTAGAGAAAGACTTGTTGTTGATCAGTTTTTCGCGGACTTTTAAATAATTTACAAATTGCTTATCTCTAACCGTCAAAAGGCCATCAATGGAGGCAATTCTCCGGAGCTGAACAGAATCGCCCGCATATAAACCCGCAAGTGTATCCAGCAAGGTTCTCAATTGCTTTGAATCTTTAAAGAACTTATTGTAATTACCCGGATCATTCAGGGCCTGTTTTTTCTGTACCTGGTCCAGTGCAGAGATTCTCCGGGACAATTCGTTAACCACACGAAGCTTCTCATTTGGCGAAGAGATGTTCTCCACCGTATTCATCATTTCCCTAAAAGCTACCTTACTCACCAGCCAGGCCATAAAAAGGGCAAAGCAAGCCAGTACAAGTGCCAAAATCACTTTACCTCTTATGGCATGAATAAAACCTTCCTTAGAAACACGCATCATATGCATTTATTACAGGAAAAATGATGCCAAGCTCTGAGATCCGTGTTAATCCAGCCAAATTAGCGGATATTTTACCGGAAGATTCCTGATGATTTCTTCCACTTTCGGATCGTGATCCAGCTTTACCCAGGTAGCCAGCCACTCTTCGTTCCGATAAGCAGCTGCACCCAGCACCAAAGACGGCTGTGCAACAGGCCATTCCTCCCAGTGCATCACATCCGGCTTCAACTTCCATAAGGATTTATCAGCAATATAAGGGAACATATATTGAATTCCCTTTTTAATGGATCGCCCGTCTGGTGTAGAATAATTCCACAGGTTGTTCTCGGGCGTAGACAACACCCGGCATAAGGTGGTCATTACATCCAGGTTAAAAAGTGAATATCCATAGGGTTTGGTTCTGGCCAGCTCAAGCGGAAAGCTTCCATCTGCTGCCATTTGGTCTGGCAGAAGCACATTTTTATACCGGTCAACACAGAATTTCTGCAATGCCATATTGTTGGTCAGCCTGGAAAAAGCAGCAATCTGCAACACAAAACACGTC
>Ga0207671_10000762_pt1 | contig 40951 bp, 58 predicted proteins | sample KBSC24metaG_FD_184352 | JGI IMG/M metagenome (GOLD analysis project Ga0207671, IMG submission 184352) | Corn rhizosphere microbial communities from Kellogg Biological Station, Michigan, USA - KBS C2-4 metaG (SPAdes) (version 2) | ecosystem: Host-associated > Plants > Roots > Rhizosphere > Soil...
ATTACTGCAACATGGCACGTTAAAACAGTACCTGGACGACAATTGCGGACAACACTATTATAAGTTGTGCAAATACAAAGATTCGCTACCCCAAAATGCACATTACTTTTTGTGGGATGATAATAGTCCTTTAAACAAAGAAGGCGGCCTGGGTGGACTGAACGCCGAACTAAATGACATCATTCATTCATCACTTACGTCCCGTCGTTACTTGCTTCCATATCTCAAAGCTACAGTCTGTGCAAGTGGAAAGCAGTTGTGTTCCTATACTGTAGCCAATCTTCCAGCAGGAAATTCAAATGCTGATGTAACAGCAGCAATAGCGCAATACTTGCCGCATGAGCTACCGTCTTTTTACCGGTCGAAACAAAACACAGATAATTTTGATAAGGCAATAACAGTATGCAAGTATGTAGGGGTTATCATCATTTTATTTTCTCTAGCAATCTTATTATTGCAGCTATTCAGAAAACAATTAACGCATGAAGTAAAGTTTTTGCTGCTCTTCAGCATCATCCTTATAATATTTAATGCCTGCGAATGCGGTGTCTTTTCTGCTGTAACTGGCAGGTACGGTAGCCGCGTACTTTGGCTTGTGTCGCTGTGTGCAATTATCAGCCTACAGCCCAAAAGAAAATCCGTTAATTAAACTTCATTACTCCTATTTTTAAGCACGTATTCATATGGCTGCAGGCAACAAAAGAAAAAGAAGTTTTTGGCGATTTGTTTTCAGAACTATACTTGTGCTGTTTATCAGTTCTTCTATTTATGCGGTTATATGCAGGTGGTTGTTTCCGCCCATTACTATCACGCAGGCTGTATCTGCTGTTACAGGCTATGGGCTGGATAGAGATTATGTGGGTTGGAATGATATATCACGCAACGTAAAACTTGCTGCTATGGCCAGCGAAGATCAACTATTTGCAACGCACAATGGCTTCGACTGGAAGGCGATAGACAAAAGCGTAAATGCAAAACCGAATCACAAAGGCAGAGTAAAAGGATCTGCAGCAAGCACCATTAGTCAGCAAACGGCTAAGAATGTATTTTTATGGCAAGGCAGTGGCGTGGGCCGGTACATACGCAAAGTACCCGAATTTTACTTTACCAAAATTATAGAATGGACCTGGGGCAAAAAGCGAATACTGGAAGTGTACCTGAATGTAATAGAAACCGGCCCCGGCACTTTCGGGGTAGAGGCTGCAGCAAGGAAATATTTTCACAAGTCAGCAAAAAACCTAAGTAAGGCTGAAGCAGCTATGATTATCGCGTCATTGCCCAATCCCAAGCGCTTCACTGTAAAACCTATGAGCAGATGGGTGCGATGGCGCTATCCGCATATTATGGAGCAGATGGACAATTTGGAAGGCTACCCTGATATAGAGGAATTATTAAAATAGATTTAACGACGCCTTTTTGGCTGACGTTCCATATTCCAGCCCTTTAGGCAACCAAACATAAGAAAAGCACTCATAGCTATAATACTCATTATAGCTATACTCTTAAGTAAAAAATCGGCAATAGTAAATTTATGGTCCATACATTTATGGGTATTATAGCTATTTCATATAAAAACCGTACTCACTATATAGACGTCAAACATCACAAAAAAGTATAACAACTGAGCTTGTATTTATACACAACTTTCCCACACATTAAACATTTCATATTATATCATTTTAACATTGAAACACAGTCACTAAGTTTTACTTTAGTGTAAATATCCACCATGATAAAACGCTTATTATTGGGCTGTTTGCTAATATTGGCAGTATTCCCCGCTTTTTCCCAAATTATTGTAATAAAGCAAAACAACACAAAGGACCATATTGAATTCGGCACCATTGCTTTTATTCTAAATAGCGCATTATTAAACAATGATATTCAAGGTAATAAGCGCCTAAACCTAAGCAAATGCAAACAAAACATTGAGCAAGTAGAAGCATTATCAGCAAAATTCAGGAAGCTGTACCCTGGTGTACATTATGGCTCGCCAAATATCGTGCTACCCACCACACACAACTCTGATACAATAACTTATGAACAAACATATGTCAAACTTAAGAAGAAGAAGGTAACATACTACTTGCAACTAAAAGTGACTTTTGACGGCAATAATCCTGATGGTGAATATTTTTACCCATATATCACCAACATTGAAGTAAAAGGTCCCGGTGAGCTGAATACTTATGATGTCAATATTTTAAACGAGTTGAAAAAAGAGGAAAAACAGCGAAAGGAGGAAAAGTAATCTGCGCGGGTAACTACTATCTAGTTGTATAAAACATTCAAACGCAATAGCTTGATGTAAACTTTGGTATATTTATTGGTATATTTATTTAAAATCCACAGATATGAAAAAGATACTATCAGCAACTTTAGCATTTGCCTTTATGGCGACTACGGCATTTGCACAAAGTCCGGCCAAACAAACCAAACCGGCTGTTAAAAAAGTAAAAGTTGAAGCACCTGTTCAGGCTGCAACCAAACCAGGATCGGCAACCCAACATTTGAAAAAAGACGGCACGCCTGATATGCGCTATAAGGAAAACAAAATGGCTAAGCCAGCAAAAGTAAAAGTTAAAACAAAATAATTAAGGCAAAGCAAAGCCCGCATAAATTAGTGCGGGTTTTGCTTTCTTTTTGAGGAATGATTATCTCAGTCCGAATAATACACCTATATTAAATCGGAGGTTTTCATTCATGTTCATATTTCCTGCTGCATCATTTTTTACCGCATCCATCAGACCCTGGTAGTAGCCGAGGTCCATATTCAGCCAGGTGGCTCTGGCCAGGCGTACATTAACGCCTGCACCTGCATCAAGCCCCCAGTCAAAAGTTCTGAAATTGTCTGATGCTCCCCCACTCATATACGCATCGCTATACATTGAGGACATGCTTGACGATTCACCCAGCTTCACACCAAATGATGGGCCTAAATAAATTTTAGGGCGCACAGTTGCACCATAGTCGCCAAAGAAATAATATGCACGTAAAGGCAAGCGCAGATACGTAGGGTTATCTCTTACTACTTCACCCATGGCATCCCTTCTATAGCCTTCAGATGATACTTCTAACTGTCCACCCAAACCCCAGTGAATATTTTTTGAATATATGAGGCTTACACCCAGGTACCCCGAAGGTTGTGCTTTACTGCTGCCGGGCAGGTTTGTTGTCCAGCTGCCGCCAAATCCTCCTACAGGTCCTAAAGAGAGGTATTGCGCATTTGATCTTGTCGCCATCGTAAGAAGAATCCCTGTCGTAAACAATAATATCTTTTTCATAACAACGAATTTGGTTATCACGTAGAAATAAAAAGCTGTGCCACAATGAGGCGTTCAAAAACAATAAAATGAAAACAATCAACTAACTTTAACAAATAGAATTTCCACCCATGATGAACACAGTTTCCGAGACTATAGATATGTTAAAGAAAGAGGGTTATACAGAAGATTTTAATCTTAGCCCCGACTATATTGGCACTAGTGGAGATCACTTTAAGCTATTCCACGACGAATTTATTATCGATAAATTTTATCGTTTTGAAGGCGAAAGCGACCCCGATGACGAAGCAACAGTATATGCTATTTCTTCAGCCAAATACAATATAAAAGGCATATTGGTAAATGGTGCAGGCATTTATACCGACGACGTAGCGGATGAATTGCTTGCAGCATTAAATGTAAGGAAGCGATAATGGAATAATTTTTTTGCTTTTGCTAAAAACATTAACATGGGATCCTTCAGAGAAGCAATACAATCTGACAAACCGGTATTGGTAGATTTTTCCGCAGAATGGTGCGGGCCATGCAAAATGCTGGCACCTATACTGCACGAAGTAAAGAACGCAATGGGCGATGCAATAAAAATAATCAAGATTGATATTGACAGAAACCCTGCTGTAAGCAGAGAGCTGGGCATACAAAGTGTTCCCACCCTTATGATATATCAGAACGGCCAGCTAAAATGGCGCCAGTCAGGCGTGATACCTGCAAAGCAAATACAGCAGGTATTGCAGCAGTACAGCTCTTAATACTTAAAATATACTTCCGTAGCGCCAAAGCCATACTGCCCCTGCCATTCGTTGGTGAATAATCTTACCTGCGGCATGCGCTTTAGTATTTTATGCACCTCGTCACGCAGCACACCTTTACCCATGCCGTGTATTATTATCATACGCTCCTGCCTGTGCAGTATGGACAGCTGCAGATAACGCTTTAGTGTATCCAACTGTATCTTTAACATTTCGGCATTGTTAAGGCCTGTTATATCACTCACAAGTTTTTCAATGTGTAGGTCCAGCTCATACAACGGTGCCTCAAGGTTCGAAAGCGTTTTAGTATTTATATATTTAGGCTGCGCCTTGGGTTCAAACTTCTCAATCTTCTCCGGTTTCGGTTTGGGCACAAAGCCCTCTATAAGCATGTAGCTGAAAGTTGGCTCTCCCTTTTGCAATACGTTTGTTACATGCTCAAATAGCTTTGCAGGCTTTATTCTTAGTATACCCTCTGCCATAGCCATATCCCTGTTCGTGAGGTTTGTAAGCTGCCAGTGAAAGCGTGGTTGTTCATTCATATCTTCAAAGCTCACGTTGTGCAGATATACGCTGCCAAACTCGTGCAGGCTGCCTTCATGCTTAAATTCACTGCTATGCGCCAGACGTACATCATAGCTAAATTTTATTGCCACCGGCAGTTCGTTTATCAAATGTATTTTCAGATGGTCTACCACGTCCTCCATCTCTTCTATCTTAAACACCGGCACAAATGAAAGATATATACCTCTTGCCAGCCTCGGTTTTTTAAAACGTTCACTTTCCACTGGCAACTGCTCTGGTGGCGTACCCTTCTTCACTTTCTTCTTTTCAGTAAACCATTTCAAATAAGGATGGTCAATATCATCTTTATACACAGGGAAGATAGTACCTCCTACTTCCACTTCAAACATCTGGTCATTTATCACCGCTATCACATGTCCCTCTTCACCGGTTCGCTTCAGTATAATATTATCTCCTATCGTAAATTTCATACTATACAGTTAAAAAGGGAATGTCATTGGTCATCTGGTCTTTTAGAAACTGAGCCATCTTCTCTACGGCTTTACCTCTATGGCTTATTTTATTTTTTACGCTCAGTAGTAACTGCGCAAAGGTTTCTTCATAACCATCCGGAACAAATATAGGATCGTAGCCAAAGCCACCTGTACCTCTCTTCTCATCAATGATTGTTCCCTCGCATATACCGTCAAAGAAATAAGTTTCGTCTTCCCACATCAGGCATATCACCGCTTTATAGTAAGCGGTGCGGTCATCTTTGTCTTCCAGCTCATGCAACATTTTTTGCAGATTGGCTTCATCATCTCTTTCGCCGGAGTAGTGTGCACTTATTACCCCAGGTGCTCCACCCAGCGCGTTCACACATATGCCACTATCATCAGCAAATACATTCTTACCGCTATGCTTATGTATAGCAGATGCTTTTGCCATAGCATTTTCTTCAAAGGTGAAGTATGGCTCGGGGATCTCTTCTGTAAAACCAATATCCTTCAGCGATAGCAATTCAATACTGTCTATCATGGCCCTTATCTCCAGTATCTTCCCTTCATTGTTCGATGCTATTACCAGCTCTTTCATACCTTCAGCTTTATTATGCAAATTTCCACTTTTTAGCGCTATTATACGAAAGAAGGTTCCAGCAATGCTGAAACCTTCTGCTAAACCATTTCAAACTTAGCTAAACCAGTTCTGGCGAGTAATAACCCAACTTAATAGCCATTACTACTATACCTACCGTATTTTTTGCATTCATTTTTTCAAGTATTTTTATTCTATAACCTTCTATTGTGCGCACACTCATAAACAGACGCTCTCCTATTTCCTTGTTAGTAAGCCCTTCGCATATCAGTTTTATTATCTGCACCTCTTTCTCATTAAATTCAGGCGGCTTTTCTTTCGTATTGTTGCGGGTGTGTCTGCTATGCGCGATCATCTTCGCCAACTTTGCTGATGTGTGCTTACAGTAGTATTGTCCGTTCTTATTAACAGTGTGTATTGCATCTATCAGCTCTTCCTTATCAGAGTTTTTCAACAAATAGCCGGAGGCACCGGCATCCAGCATATCCATTATTAGTTGTTCTTCTTCAAACATGGATAAGCCAATAATGCCAATTGTTGGGTGTTTGGCCGTTATTTGTTTGGCAGCCTCTATGCCATCAAGGCCAGGCATTTTTATGTCTGTTATAATTACGTCGGGCTTTAACTTGTCTACAATGTTTATCAGCTCATTCCCATCTGCGGCTTCTCCCACACAGGTAATGTCATTAGCGTGACTCAGCATCAGCTTCAACCCGTCTCTGAAAATTTCGTGGTCATCTGCTATAACCACTTTAATCTCTCTCCATGTTTGCATAACAATTTATTTTACGGGGATTTCAAAAATAAATCTTGTTCCTTTGCCTGCCTCAGATTTCAATGAGAACTTTGCATTAAGTATCTCTGCCCTGCTCTGCAAGTTAAATAATCCAAGACCGACATTCTTAGTAGATTGCCTGTCATAGTCAAAGCCCATTCCATTGTCGGTTGTTATCAGGTACAGGTTATCCTGGTCTCTTTTCAGTTGTATCAAAAGCTTTTTTGCCCGTGCGTGTTTTATGGTATTGTGTATTATCTCCTGCACTATCCTGTATATGTTTATCTCCTCCTCCTTTGTCAGTTCCCATTCGCCTTCATACTCCAGGCTTATCTCCACATCATACAGTCCATATGTCTTATGTACATATTCTTCCAGCGCTTTTACCAGCCCGTGTCTTACTAGTGTATTGGGTAAAAGATTATAGGCTATTTCGCGCATCTTCTTTACTATATCATCTATGTATTTGTTAGAGCGCTCTATTATTTGTTTATCGTTGTCGCTATGCAGTTCCAGGTGATTTATCTGCAGTTTTACAGCAGATATTACCGGGCCCAGCTCATCATGCATATCATGCGCTATGCGCTTGCGTTCGTTTTCCTGCGCAGTTATCTCCGCACGTATCTTGGCTTTATACAGGCGGGCATTACGCCGCTGGTGCCTTATCATGTTTATAATGAAATAGGCTATAATGAAGCCAAGTACGATGGCCGTCAGGCAAACCGCCTTATAAAAGTCTTCTTCCTGGGGATGCATATTATAGCTATAGCAAGCAGTATGTTAAATAGAACATTTACGTACGACACCACGCTGAAGATACTATGTTTAACGCCAATTGCAGGTGCGTAATGGTAAAATATTTCCACCATTACCTTATATGAGTAAAATATTATAATAGCAATACAAATAATAAATACTGAATTCTTCAGCATATTGCTACGTTCGTTTACGATTAGCCAGTTCACCTGGTTTACCGCCAGCAGAATAAGTGTAAGCGAATAACATACCCAAAATATAGGGCTGTACTCTGTTATTCGTCCTAAATAGAAATTTTCAAAAAGCCATATTAATAAGAGAATACCAATTAATCCATAATAAACAAGCTTCCGCTGCAAAACATTGTTTCCCCAAGCACGAAACTGCCAGGTAAAAAACAACAGTTCTATAATGCTGTACACATTATATATAACGGCATCACCGCTGCGGGACCGCCAGAAAGCATAACTTAATATCTCTGTTATTGTTCCCAATACCAGCAAATAGACAATGGGATGAAAGGAGTTGAGTATTTGCCGGAAACGTATGCATCCTATTACCGTAGGCAATAGGATGCTCATACTCATCAAAAATTCTATTTGGGTACTCATACTGTTAGGGTATGCTGTTTTCTGTTATGGGTGTCTTTGTCCTACTTCTTTCACTACTATCAGTGGGTTATTCCCATTGTCCATTATCACATCATGTCCGTTTGAATCACAGGCCACCATTATACATCTTACTCTGTTTAGTGTATCCATGCCCATGTATATTCTGAACCCTGCAGCGCCCGGCTGTACTACTATAGCCTGTATACATGCAAGGTTAAATGTTTCATAGTTTAGTAGGGTATCTGGTGCGCTGCCATAGCCCCCACTCAGAATACTCGCCATTTGCGAGTTGTAAAGGTTTACCATCGTTATTGCCTGTTGCCAGGGAATGGTATGATTCATCTGGTTTAAATCAGAGACGAAAGACATTGGTTTGTGTGTTTTAGATTAGAAATAATGTTTTTACAAAAATATATATACGTTTCAGCTTTCCAATACGTAGTTCTACGTAAATTTTAAACGTAGTAATACGCGGTAAATTCAGTATCAATGCGCTTACATGTCCCGCTGCATGCTTATACTTTTGTTTTCATGAGTGATCTCACCACCATTAGTATAGAAAAAGAAGTGTTGCAGCACTACAAAAACGTAGCTGATATCATTGTTCAAAAACATATTAGCATGTTATGTGAAGTTGGCAAGACAACCATACCAGTAGTGTCTAATCACCGTTCGAACAATAGGCTTCAATTAATAAATGACGAGCTGACTGCAAATGCAGATAAAATACTGAGTGACATAAAAGCACTTTTTTTTATAGACTGCCAAAAGCTTAGGGAGCACCTTTTCGTTATCCAAAAGGATCATTTTAATGATTTTCTAAAGAAAACTGAGTTTGAATTTGCTTTTTAGTATGACTCTTACCCCAGATAGTAACCTGAGAAATGTTACTTGTTTAAAATATTATAAAATAGAAATAGAAGGAGACATAACCTTTCTGGAGGTAAGACAATACCACTCAAATCGCTACCTCTGCATATTTTCCAACGTTGTGAATACACAGGTTTTTAGCAATCCGCTTTACGGCAGCGATGGTTTTAAAGTAATTTATGATGAGCATGCACAAGCGCATTTCATTGTTAGCGGCGCCTTAACTCAGGCCTGCGCAGCTGCGATATGGGCACAGGTAAGCTACAGACTTGAAGAAGCAGACCACTGCTATATGCTTAACGGTCTATAGCATCTCTAAATTTCGGGATCACAATCTTCATCACAGAGTCAGCTTGTTGTTTCATATCTGTCCACATCTTCTGAGACCAGTGTGTTCCACGCTCCCTGTCCATTGCATATTCAGGTACATTTGGAACAGTTAACAGGAAGCCAGCTGAAAAAGCACCTTTAGCATGGTTAGATGGCTGATGTATAAAGTCCGTAAATTCGTAATGCAGGTTTCCCTCCTTCACACTTATATTCAATGAATAGCAAATAGTACCTTTTATTTCAGCATTACCCAAGGAAAAATTACTTCGATAATCAAAGCATGCCACTCCGGAAAATGTGCCTTTACTTTCGTCCACTTTATTTATTCTTGATGTAGTGTCGTTATAATACCCTTTAAACCAGGATATCAGCTGCTGTAATGCCTGTTGCTGGTTGCCAACAGCAATGTCGCCGGCATAGGTCACTACAGGTCCAAGGGGATGCTTACGGTAATTCCAAAAGTTTTTAGGAGCTACAACCTCGCCTGCCTTCAGGGCTGCGTCTACCGCACAGGTATAGTGCGCCCCTTTTTCATCTACCAGCCTTAGCCTTAAATTCCGCTTAATGGGTGTGAGATACTCTTTTATAACGATCATTCTACTACCATCTATGTTTGAATGAGGAACTTGCCCCTTTATATAGGGAACATACCATACTTGTTTATAAAATCCCAGTGGCTGTGAGCCTTTCCCTGTCACAATAGTATCGCCTAGTCTTATTTTCCATCCATTGTAGCAAACAACCTCTCTTAGTCTTGCTCCCGCTTTAAATACAGCTAGAAGAAGTAATAGCAATAAAAATGTTCTTTTCATAAGTAAGCCTGCAAAATAACATGTTCGGGAACTTTACCGAAAAATAAATAGTCATTTCTTTTTCATTAGTTATTTTAACCATAGAGCCAACACATTACAAATTGTTAAATCCAAATTTATGTATTGTGGTACGTGTATTTTTCTATTTTTGTTGCCTGTCTAAATAATGCTGCATGAATTACCGTAAAATCAACAACCTCGTTGGTTGGATAACAGGCGCTATCGCTTACATTGTATATCTTAAAACAATGGAGCCTACCGTCAGTTTCTGGGACTGTGGTGAGTTCCTATCCTGTGCCTATAAACTGGAAGTAGGTCACTCCCCCGGCGCCCCTTTCTTTATGTTATTGCAAAGGTTCTGGGGCCTGTTCTCTGGCCACGGCGCCATGACCGGCCAGGGCAATGCCAGTGCAGCAGCATTTATCAACTCTTTTTCCGCTCTTACCAGTGCGCTTAGTATCCTGTTCCTGTTTTGGACCATTACACATATGGCCAAAAAATTAGTTCCTAAGGTAAATGGCATAGAGCCTGATCAGCGTCAAACCATCCTTATCATGGGCGCGGGTTTGGTAGGTGCTTTGGCTTATACTTTTTCTGACACTTTTTGGTTCTCCGCCGTTGAAGCGGAAGTTTATGGTACTTCTTCATTCTTCACCGCTATCACTTTCTGGGCCATACTGAAATGGGAAAATGTAGCAGACAATAAATATTCCGACAGGTGGCTGGTACTTATATCGTACCTCATTGGCTTGTCAGTGTGCGTGCACCTGCTCAACCTCCTTACAATACCCGCAGTGGGCATGGTGTACTACTTCAGGCGTTATAAGCCCACAGTTATGGGTACTATCATCGCCTTCCTTATTAGCTGTGTAGTGCTTGCATTTGTACAGTTCGGCGTTATTCAGTACATACCTATCATAGCCTCCAAGTTCGATATATTATTCACAAACAGCTTCGGCATGCCGTTCGATACAGGTTCTGTTACGTTCCTGGTATTGCTTTCTGCATTGCTGATATGGCTGCTGATATTTGCAAAACGCCGTGGTTACTATCATATGCATACTTCAATATTGTGCATCATGTTCATCGTTATCGGTTATTCAAGCTATATAGTACCTGTCATACGCTCAAGAGCTGATGTGGCTATTGATATGACTAACCCGGACAACGCACTTAGTCTTGAGTCTTATGTATCTCGCGAGCAGTTTGGCGAACAGCCATTAGTTTTCGGTCCGGACTTCGATACGCAACCTATTGGCTACGATAACAAAGGGCCAATATATTCACAGACCAAGAAAGACGGTAAGGATTTTTACGAAGAAGTGGGTCAAAAGAAGGAACCAAAATATGATCCTGCTACCGAGCGTTTCTTCCCTCGTATGTGGGAAAATAATGATCAGTCTCACGCCCAGTTCTATCGCAATTATTTGAATCTGGCTAACGGTGAATCGCCAACATCAGCCGATAACTTTAAATACTTTATGGGTTACCAGATGGGCTGGATGTGGTGGCGCTACTTCATGTGGAACTATGCCGGCCGTGAAAATGACTTCGAAGGCCAGGGCGATCCTAAAAATGGCAACTGGGTATCCGGTATCAAACCTATAGATAAGATGCTGGGCCGTGGCGATATGGACCAGATGGGTGGTGGTTACAAGGACAACCCTGCCAGAAATCAGCTCTACTTCCTTCCATTTATCCTCGGTATATTAGGACTTATTTTCCATTTCAACCGCAACAGGAGAGATGCCCTCGTAGTGCTTATTCTGTTCTTTTTCACAGGTGCTGCCATCGGCATTTACCTCAATATGTATCCGCTTCAGCCACGCGAACGTGACTATGCATTCGCAGGTTGCACCTATGCTTTTGCAATATGGATAGGTATGGGTGTAATGATGATAGACCATTGGCTGCAGCGTGTAATACAAGGCAATATGTCTGCATACGCCGCTATTGCACTTAGCCTCGTGTTGGTACCAATGCTTATGGCAAAGGAAGAATGGAATGATCATGATCGCTCTCAAAAAACCTTAGCCCGCGCTACGGCATATAATACACTTATGTCTTGTGCTCCTAATGCTGTACTGTTCACTTTTGGCGATAATGACACTTACCCTGTCTGGTATCTGCAGGAAGTAGAAGGCATTCGGCAGGATGTTCGTGTCATAAACATGAGCCTCTTGGGTATCGATTGGTATATCGATCAGCTTAATTATCGTATCAATAATGCCGATGCCGTGCCTATGATATGGAAGAAAAATGACTACGTTGGTGACCGTCATAATTATGTTCAATATTATGATAACCCATCTATTGCTAAGGACAAGTATTATAACCTTTCTGAAATATGTAAGTTCATTATAGATCCTAAACAGGCTCAACCTACCAATACAGGCGAAACAGTGAATTACATCCCTACCAAGAACATGTTTGTTCAGTCCCTTAGCAAGGAAGAACTGGTTAAAAATGGCCTGGTAAAAGCAGAAGATACAAATCGCATAACCACTACGGTACAGTTTTCTTATCCTAAGAATACTATGCTTAAGGATGACATAGCGGCCTTGAATATCATCGCATCAACTGCCAGCGAAGGTTGGAAACGTCCAATATACTTTGATGGCGGCTTGCCTGGTGACAACTACGAAGGTCTGTCAGACTATATGAAGCTGGAAGGTATTGTTTACCGTCTGGTGCCTTACAAGTATATTGATTCAAACAAAACACAGCAGCAGAACCGCGAAGATCAGGGCTTTACTGATATCGATAAGAGCTACGATCTCTTTATGAACAAATATATATGGGGCGGTGCTGATAGAAATGATGTGTACTTCGATGAAAAGAACCGTATCATGTTTGCGCCATATCGCATGAATGCTGCCCGCATTGCTAACGAGCTCTCTGCACGCGGCAAGCAGGATATGGCTGTAAAGGTTCTTGACAAAGTAAAAGCAGGCATTACAGAGCATTCATATCTTTACGACTTTACTGCTTACTATATGGCCGGCGCCTACTATCGCGCAGGTGCTAAAGACAAAGCAAAAGATATGGCCGGCAAACTCATTCGCAACTGTGAAGATGATATAAACTATATCAGCAATCTTGATGATAACAGCAAACCATCTCTTGCAGGTGATGCCCAACGCGATATGACGCTCGTTTACATAATGAGCAATATTGCACAGGCATCCGGCGACAGCACTTCTGCTCATCTTTGGAGCCAGAAAGTACAGTCACTTCAGGCCAAAATAGGTGGTCTGCTTCAACAACAGCAACAACAGCAGCAATAATTCTGCTGTAACCATAAAAGAAGAACCCCGCTCACCGCGGGGTTCTTCTTTTATTAAAACGATTGTAATTAAGCTTTATTTATTGCTCCTGTGTCCAGGCGTTTTATAGAGACTGCTACTGCAAATAAAATAAGAAATGGCAATGGCGTACAAATAAAAGTGCGATAGTCTGCAAGACCATCAATAAAATCCTTTCCTGGCCAACCGAGTTTTGTATACAGAACGGCAGACCCCATGATTAGCAAAAATGAACCTGTATAAAACAGTAGCCATAGTTGCTTTAGCCAGCGCATAGCATGCCCGGCAAAGCCCCAATAACCAACCAATGCAATTGCAGCAAGGTATACATAATGAAATATTCTACGCTTAGTTTCCGGAACGGCCAATGCATAAGGCCAGGCTGTATAGTGCGAAAACTCTACCCACCCCAGAATAGCAATAACTGCAATAGCTATAAATATTCTAACCGTCTTAAGCATGTATCACTCTTTTTTCTTTCTTGCTGTAAAGCATCCAGCCCAAAAACGCCACGGCATACACAATTAGCTTAAAAGCATAATGATGTGCAAAATCCGTCAGCGTGCTATGATTATAGCTCATTATTGCAAGCCCCGTGCAACGCAATATATTAATGATGAAAATGACGATAGTGCCCCCTGTCGCAAACGCCCAGAAACGCTTTCTGCTAGCCGGTACGCACAGTAGGAAACTGATATACAGCACAAAAAGCTCCAGGCCATTGCACGGATTTGTTATAACTACTATATCCCTGCCGCCAATGAATATATGTGGCGCTGTTAGCTGCACATCATTATAAAACAATGAAAGCACCTTAGCAGTGCAGTATTGTGCCAGGAAGGTAAATTGCCTGTCTGGTATATCAATTGGCTTTAAAATAAGGTTGTAAAGCAACAACCAGCCAATCAGCAGCACTATTCCTCTTTTTAAGAATATGCGCGCATTAAAGGGCAGTTCCAGGTATCTTGATTTAAGCTTTGCTAACATATGGGCAATCCTTTCTATTTACACAATTCATCGAATCGTATTACAAAGATGAATTAGCACAATTAAATACACCAATTTCAGAAAGCCATTAACGGCTCATTTGCAAGTGCAATCATAATTTGGCACTATTCTTTTATGTCCTATATTCGCTTACTAGGCAACATTAAAATCTGATTAAAGCCGTACTATAGCATGAACTTCAGGCTCATATTTCCTACAAATGCTGCGCGAAGGTATATTCGCTACTTCTGGATATTGGATGAACGAAGCGCAGAGCCTGCCGATAAAAAGTTCAAAATAGTGGCTGATGTTGTTCCCGGGTTGATCTTTCAGCAAAATCCTGAGGCTTTTTTGGGTGAAAATGAAAGGGGGTTGCCCCAGGTTTTTCTATATGGTCTGGCCACGCAGCACTCTTTGCTTAATGCGCACGGCAATTTTCAAAATATAGGTGTTAGCCTACAGCCGCTTGCACTTAAAGCTGTCTTTGGTGTAGATGCCTTCGAGTTTGCAGACCGGCATATTGACATTAATGACATGCTCAAAACAACCATAGCTGACCAGCTTTTAAATTTGACCAGCATAGAGCTACGGGTGGCTGCTATTGAGGATTTTATACTAAAACTGGCCACACGTCGTGAAGCTGAAAACGGCACAGTAATATTTGCCACCGAGCAACTGCAGCAAGGCAAACAGCTGAAAGAGCTGCAAACTGAACTCAACATATCCGATCGCTCTCTTGAACGCTTGTTTAAACAGCATATAGGCATCGCGCCTATACTCTATTCAAGAATATGCCGTTTCCAGAATGCACTCGAGTCAATACGGCACTTGAGCTTTTCCTCACTAACGGATATTGCTCTGCAGTGCAACTATTTCGATCAGTCTCATTTCATCCGTGATTTTAAGCGCTTTGCAGGCGCTACTCCTACTCATTTCCTGCAGAAGGCTTATGAAAGGGTACCTAATTTTCCTGAGTGGCAGTAAGCTGCCCTGTCGGTTTTATCCAATTTCCTTTGCGCCTTCAGGCTTAATTTTGATTTATCATTTAGGGATCAATTAATTTATAAGAGATGAAGAATATGGTCAATTGGTTTGAAATCTACGTCTCGGACTTCGAACGGGCTTTAAAATTTTATTCAACGGTATTTAATTGCCAGCTTACAGAAATCCCTACACAAAGCGAAAATCATAGTGAAATGAGGTATGCCTTGTTTCCCGGTGATGATAAGGAAAGCGGCGCTGGTGGCGCACTGGTGAAGATGGACATGGCCCAGCCCGGCATTGGCGGCTCTCTTGTTTACTTCGCTACGGAAGAAATTAACGCCGAACTGAGCCGTGTGGAAGCCGCCGGTGGTAAGATATTCCGCGACAAACAGAACATTGGCGACTTTGGCTTTATTGCCCTGGTGCAAGATACCGAAGGCAACCTCATTGGTTTACATGCTCATAAATAACTGACAACAGATATTCGATCTCATCCCCTATCACAAAGTACATTCAGCCCCTATTCGCCCCTCGCACGGAGGGGCTATTTTTTTGTATACAAGGTCAAATTTTGACATAATTTCGTTTTTTGTCAAAACATTATTGTACCTTTGCCAAAAGTTTTCAGCAACTAAATGACGGCCACTAACCAGGACGATATTGTACAGGAAGAAATACTGAGGGCAGCCATAAAGCTGTACCGCAAATTTGGTCCTAACAAGGTAACGATGGATGATGTGGCCAATGCCTCCGGCCGCAGCCGCACTTCGCTTTATTACTATTACAAAAACCGCGACGAGATCTTCAACGCTGTGTTGGACACAATAGTGAACGACGTAGCTAAGGAGATCCGCCAGGCTATAGCTGAGGCGCAGGGCGTGGAAGACAAGATCTACACCTTTTGCACTAAGAAGCTGAAAACATCTCACGACTGGAAAAGCGTATTCAGTGCCATGTGGGCCTCCATGGACTCCGAGGAGCAGTCGAAGCATACCAGGGCTATGGACACCTTGCACAAAAAGCTGGTGCATATGGAAAGCATATTGCTGAACGAGATACTTGCTGAAGGCATAAAGAGCAAAGAAATACGCCCTATTGCTGCAGACGAGCAGGATATGCTTGCCTTCCTGGTATCCAGTGGCATACGAGGACTGAGGCGTGAGATATACGATCAGAACGACCCGCACGATATAAAGGCTGCTGTGCGCATGCTAACCAGCATGATAGTGCGGTGGTTGAAGGAGTAATTTTTTTGAACAATTTTCGACATTTTTTTGATTTTTGTCAATAGCATATTTTAATGAAGAAGCTTAGTCAACGGAACACTTTCAGAGCATTCAGAAGCTTAAACTATACACTATATTTCATAGGCCGCTCGGTATCGCAGTTTGGCACCTGGATGCAGCGCACGGCAGTGGTATGGGTGGTGTACTCAATGACCCATTCTCCCCTGCTGCTGGGGCTCACCATATTTGCAGAGCAGTTCCCGTCCTTCCTGCTGTCCATACCCGGTGGTGTGGCTGCAGACCGCTACGATCGGTACAAGATCATCAAGATCACCCAGGTGGCATCTATTATACAGTCGGTGGCGCTGGCGTTGCTGGTGCTTACAGGGCATGCACCCGTTTGGGCCATACTTTCACTCAGCGTCATGCTGGGCATTATCAACGCCTTCGACGTGCCCGCACGCCAGTCTATGGTGCACGAGGTGGTAGCCGATCCTGCCGATCTGCCCAATGCCCTTTCCCTCACTACCGCCATGGCCAGCCTTGCGCAACTATTGGGTCCTGCATTGGCAGGTATAGTGCTGAATGCCTATGGCGCTACCGTGTGTTTCTTTATAAATGCAGCCACCTTCGTAGCGGTTATCATCTCCCTGCTGCTTATGAAGCTGCCGGTCCACAAACCAAAGGAGAATAAGAAGCGCGTACTCACCGAATTTGTGGAAGGCTTCACATATTTAAAGGCCTCGCCAAACCTCTCTTACATCATCCTCTTCCTCTGCGTCATCTGTTTCCTGGTGCTGCCGTATAATACGGTACTGCCGGTCTTTGCCAAGGTCATTTTTAAGGGTAATGCCTCAACCTATGGGCTCATTAGCAGCTTTATAGGTCTGGGCGCCGTGTCCTGCACCATCTATCTGGCATCGCGCAAACCGGGCGCACAGCTCAAGCGCACCTTATTCATCTCCACCCTTATGCTGGGCGTAGGGCTCATTTGCTTCTCGCTTATCAAGACCTTCCCTGTGGCCATGGTCTTTGCCGCTGTCATGGGTTTTGGTTCCATTTCACAATTTGCAGTTTCCAATATCATCGTGCAGTCAGAGTCAGCACCGGAGATGCGTGGCCGCGTGATAGGCATATTGCTCATGGCCATGTTTGGTATGGCACCACTGGGTAGCCTGGTAGTAGGTGCGGTATCAGAACGTATAGGTGCGCCCACTACAGTATTGTGCCAGGGCATCGTGGCTATTATAGCTGCATTATGTTTCATAAAATTCTTCACCCGGCCCGCAGGTAAGCCACAGGTTGCAACCAAAGAGATTGCTACCGAAGAAGCCGAAGAAGCAGTAGCAGAGTTATACAAAGAGCAAACCACATAAGCCTGACGCAACATATAACAAAATCCATTAGAGCCAATTAGCCCGCACATTCACCACATTTCCCTAATTTACAATCATGGGAATACGATATAACAAACAGAAAGGCCCTGCGCCTTATACTGTGCTGGACAAACCACTGATATGCCAGCATTGCGGTAATGATATGTTTACGATGGAAGAATCTATTATACATTTCAAAGGCGAGTTCAGCAATCGTGCGGCCACTGTTTTTATTTGTGCCAATTGTACGCATGTGCATTGGTTTATGGGCGAGCAGCCAAATGCACCTCGCATGCCCGGCTAAAACCCATAAGCTACAGTTTCGTTATTTTTATGCCCTTTTAACGGATACTACATGAAAATAAACGCACAGGTACTTACTATCTTCTTTCTTATACTGGCTACAACACTGGAGGTTTGCGGCGACGCACTGGTACGCAAATCCATTTATGAGTACACAGGCCTCTACCGCGCCGCCTGCCTGGCCATAGGCGCATTGCTGCTGCTGGGCTATGGCACTATGCTAAACCTGGCCCCCGTGGAGTTTGGTAAGGTGGTGGGCCTATACATTGCCACGCTCTTCATCATCTGGCAGCTTATCAATTATATTGTTTTCCGCACAGTACCTCCGCTGCCTGTCATTACAGGTGGTCTCCTGATAATTGTGGGCGGACTTATTGTTACGTTCGGAAAGTTTTAAAACCACAACACAATGAACGGATTAATAACGCTCCCAAGTAAATACCCGGTAAAGGAAACGCTTGACCGCCTTGCAGCCGCAGTGCAGCAAAAAGGCCTGCACGTGTTTGCACGTATAAACCATGCCGCCAATGCTACAGAAGTAAACATGCCGCTGCGCCCTACCGAACTAATCATATTTGGCAATCCCAAAGCTGGCACCGTGCTCATGCAAGACCGGCAAACCGCAGGGCTTGATCTACCCCTGCATGCCCTCGCATGGCAAGATGAACAAGGCCAGGTATGGCTCAGCTACAGCGATGCCCAATGGATAGCAGAACGCCATGGCCTGAGTGAGAAAAGCAGTGCAGTGGTGAAAGCGATTAATGAAGGGATAAAGGGTATTTGCGAGATAGTCTTGAAATAAGCGTTTCTTACGCAACATTGCAATTGCAGTCGAGACTATATACAGTTTAATGAGGCTTCCCTTTTACCGCTCCAGTGTGAAATACTTAAATGCATCGCGGACAATGATCCGGCAGTTCTCCACATACTGATTAAGCGTGCAGCTTATACCTGTTAAATATTGCTCGGGGGCCTCAGCTTGTTTTTTAACTAAGTCTATACGCAGCACGCTTTTTTCATCGGTTTCATTATAGCCATCCAGGCTGTAAAAAGTTGCCAGCGCCATTTCCTCATCATCACCTATAAAGAAGTCACCTATTTCCAGCATCCCCTGTGGCGTTTTTATACTGATGATGATATTATATTGAATGTCCATTGCTTATAAATTGAGCATACAAAACAATCTTACAACTGCTGTTTCCCGGCATTTAAGCCAGGATAATTTTTATCTAAAAAAGAATTTCTCATGGAGTCCATTTCTTTCATCATTTCCTTCATGTCGAAATAATGCCCTTCCCATTTCTTGCTAAAATAATCCGGAGCGGTAAACTCTTTATAAAACAAACTGTCCGACCATATGGGGTTACCAAAACTCTTATTAAACAATGATGGAAGTTCCATATCAAACTGCTTTTTGAAAGCAGCCATTACACTATCAGCTTCCACGCTATGCACTTTGCCTTTGCTCGTGTACGTCCATGTATAAGTGGAGTCATACCCTATAAGGTTGCCCTTATCATCATACTTTTTATTCACTTTCCACTTGGCTTGTGGCCTGTTCTCATCAATTGTTGTTACCTCTTTTTGTGGCTTTTCATTCTGCCTATGTTGTGCATCGCAACTGATGGTGCCCGTAGCAAGCAACAGCAATAACAATACCTTTTTCATTTTATTTTACATTTTCTGTTTACTAAATTAAAATGGCGGAAGCAGGCGGTGCTTCATACCGCCTGTCGCCATCTGATTTTTGTTACCTTATTGAATTTCGATGGTACGGGAAACCGGTTGAGCACCCTCCTTTATTGGCAGGCTCAAATGCAGAATACCATTATCGTATTTAGCCGAAATTTTATTGACATCAATCGTATCGTCCAGGTTAAAACTGCGGCTGAATGAACGCATTTTGTATTCCTTATGAAGCCAACCTTCCTCCTGGCTTTGTTTATTATTTTCTTCCTGATGCTCAAAACTAACCGTAAGCATATCGTTGCTTACATTAAGCTTAAAATCCTCTTTTTTTAACCCCGGAGCTACTACGTCCAGTTCAAAGGACTTATCGGTTTGTTTAACATTCACCGGAACATTAGTGCCTCGGTTCAAACCACTAAAGCCCCACAATTCATCGTCAAAAAAGCGGTTAAGATTATCCTGGAAGATTTTATCAACCACACCGCCGAAAGTTGTTGCCGGAACGCTTGCGTTTCCATTTGCTTTTTTCATTAGATTGTTCATATTGTCCTCCTTTTTATCCTACACAGAACAAACTAAATACCAAAATATCGAAGCGTGAAAAAATGTCTTAAGCCTTGAAAAAATTTCAGTTTTCAAGGCAAGAAAGTATGCCATTTAACAATATATTATCAATGTTGCAATGCGGACAAGTGGAAGGTTCATCATAGAAATCAAGGGAAACCCTTCCTTACCAGGGTATCTCTCCCGTTTCAGGATTATTTTCCTCGCTAAAAAATTTCCCCGTCGGGCCATCGTTCCCTATCAGCGCATATTTTACTATTCGTGTTCCGGCATCTTTAACTGTTCCTGGCCCGCGATGTCCATTAAAATCTGTGTTTGTAAATCCCGGGCAAACGGCATTTACTTTGAAGTTGGTATTTTTCAACTCGTACGCCAAAACAACAGTATACATATTCAGGGCCGCTTTTGAAGAAAGATATACTGCCCCTTTGTAATCATAGTATTTATAGGTCGGATCGCTATGCAGGGTAATTGAACCCTGGCTTGAACTTACATTTACAATACGCGATTCCGGCGACTCTTTCAATAGATCAATGAACGCCTGTGTCACGCGCACCACGCCGTACACATTTACATCGTAAGTTGCTTTAAACTGGTCTATAGTTGCGTCAAGTGCATTTTGCGGGCGACCGCCGGGAATGCCCGCATTATTAATAAGTATGTCCAGCACCTTTGTTTTTTTACCTATTTCTATACGGGCATTCTTTACAGACTCATCGTCTGTAACCTCAAGCTGAATAGCTTCTACATTGTTCAGTCCCTTCGCTTTTAATTTACTAATGGCTTCAGCACCATTTTCTAAATTACGACTGCCCAGGTAAACATAAATTCCTTTTTCAGCAAGTTGTTCGGCCACTTCAAAGCCAATGCTTTTGTTCGCCCCTGTTACTAATGCAAATTTCATTTTCTGTATGAATTTTATAAAGCAAAAGTAGCGGGCCGGAAAAATGCGGGAATGGACAATTCAATCTATTCCCCCGACAAATCTTGCTTAGGCAAAAATTCACTGGCACTTTTTCCTGTGCTTTTTTTGAAGAGCCTTGAAAAATAATCAGGGTCATTAAAACCCAGCTCATAAGCCAGTTCTTTGATGGAAGTGTTAGAGTAACGCAGTTTCCGTTGCGCTTCCGCCATCAGGCGGTTAACAAAATAATCTTTGGGCGATGTCCCGGTATATTCTTTTACTATCCGGTATAAACTGTTTGTAGATAAAGCTAATTTTTCTGCAATTGCATTAATAGAAGGCTGCTCAGTAAGCTGTGTTTCCACCACCAGTTTGAACTCGATAAACTTTGAAAGATTAGTGTTTAAAATATTGGCGGGTTCTTTGCTTTTAAAATAGGCGCTGTTCAATTCTGATAATAGTGAGTTCAAATAACTTAATACTATTTCAGTGTCCGTATCATATTCATCCGAGTGAAGTATCTGGTTCAAAATTCCAAAAACCTTTACAACTCTTTCTTTTGCAGCACTGTCAAAAACGATGGTTTGTGTGTTTAAAGGATTTACCAGGAAGGAAAATTGCTGTGGCAATAATGCCAGGGTATTCTCATCAAACAGCAGCTTGAAATATTTAAGATCATCCTTTTTAGCAGGCGGTGTAAAAAATTGATTGGGCATTGCAAAAAGCAGCTGCCCATTTGTTAGCGTATAGTCTTGTAGGTCTATATTGTAGGTAATGGAACCGCTTTCTATTAATACAATAAAATAAGAAGATAACCTGCGAGGCTGCATCAATTTTTGCAGCATATCAGCCGAAACATAAGGATTATCATTTGAGCGAATTCTTATCCCCAGCTCATCATTCTGTGAGCTCTCGTGTTTACCTTTTTGTTCTGGCATATATTGAAGTTACGTTTTTTAACTATAACGTTACTTCTCTTGCTGGGTGTCATTGAGAGTTTGTCAATGTAATTTCCTCTTCCTTGATGGTACTCTTCACTATCAAAAGAGAAAAGGACTATATTATGGCATACACATTACCATTGCAGAGGAACACGAGAAAGAGTCATATCATCCACAGTAGGAATTTTAAGAATTTTAAAATCATATGAAATCCATTCACCTCTTGAACTATTATTTTTTTCAAAAAAGTCTCTAAATTCTTTAATACTTGGAGCATCTTTATACATTTCTAAAGTGTGCTCAAAAGTTTCCTTATCATCAAATACTATCAAATAATTGTCAGAAAAACGATAGTGGTTTCCTCTACCATGTTGATAAATATTCCATCTTAAAAACTCTACAAGATTATCTTCAGTTGAAATAAAATTTTTCATTGAGTCTTTTATTAATCTACCATTACTATTTAAGCCAACTATGTCATTATCTAAAATTATTGAAGACAGTTTAATAATTCTAAGATAAAAATCAAAGAGATGATATGAATATTTTGTCTCTTTTGATAACGCTTCTAAAAAACCATTTTTTAATATCTCTATAAATTGACTAGACGTAAATAAAAAATCTTCTTCGCTATGATTCTGCATCACATCGAACATAAAATCCTGCAAAAAATCCCATCTTCCATACGAGCTATCTCGAGTGAGTAATTCTTGAAAAAATTCTTTCAACTGGATTTTATCTTCTGTGCTCAAATTATTATCGTTATAACGTGCTTTTATTTTTAAATAAAAGTCTTCGATATTATATTTATTATTTTCTCGAGGTCGTTCACAATTAGGCAATTGAGTAAAATAAACTATCGCTTCAATGACTTTAAAAAATCGGTTGAGCGTATTAATGTCATCAATATTTTCAAACTTAATTTTTAGATCTTCAACGATTTCTTTTGATTTATTCCATAGCTCTATTGTTTGGTTAATTTTTTCTTGAGAATTATTAAAGAGGTCATTAAATTCCTGCTGATCAAGTCTCCCAAGCATTGAAAAGTCAAAATATCTATTATAATTATTTCTGTAAACAACTGACAAATGATGATTTCTAAAGTTTCTGATTTCTTCCTTAGCAGTCTGCTTAAATCCGAATATTAGATAGATTAGGTAGCAAACTTCACTTACTTCAGACTGGACCAACGAATACGAAGAATTATTCTTATTAAGAAATTCAAAAAGATAAGTTGTTTCTAAAGTTGTTAAACGATTCAAGTTGTTTCCATCACTGCTGGTTTCCTCGCTTATCATATACAACAAATCATTGTAATCAAATATTGGAAATGTAGAGGTTGTTAAAAATTCGTCTCTACGGTAATATATTAAATTATGCACCTCGGGATACTTCAATTTTAATATACTAATCGAAATAAAGTCTGGTAAATATATATTTCGCTTTATGCCATCATAAGAAATCAATAATGTATTTATTAGCCTATCTATATCTCTAAAAGAAGAAATATAACGCCCTATTGGAGGGACAAATTCGAAAGGTTGCAGATTTGTAAGAAGATGCCTTATTGTAACATGATCCTCAATATCAATTCGACTTAATAACTTTTCATAAAAGTACCTTATATAAATATTAGCTGGCTGGCTAAGCGGTAATTGATATTCATGCTGAAATATTTTTTCCAAATATTTTCCTGAGCCCCTACCTAAACCTTTATTAATACATCTAATTACATATTTTCGATCAAATGCAGCAATAAAAAAAATATTGCCAAAGTTTGCTGTATTTCGTATTAGTTTAAGAACTTCAAGTACTTCCTCTTTGTCAAGTCTATCAATATCATCCAAATAAATAATTATTTTTTTGTTTAAAAGCCTGATAGAAGAGTTTATAGCGTCAAAGTGATTTTGCGTATCGTCATGGTTAAATACAGACAATAAAAGAGTCTTTAATATTGAACTGTAACTATTATCAATCGCACTCAAAACTTCTTGGCTATATTTTAGTAACTTGATTTTTAACGAATCATCATATATAGAAAGTTTTATCGATAAATCCTTAAAAAAAGCTGCTGTAATACTGCCACTTGATACCATCCACGGATTGAATATTATTGAAACAATATTTAAGTTATTTTTAAAAGTATCCGCCAATGTATTTACAAACGTTGTTTTTCCACTACCCCATTTGCCTATTATGCCAATTGCGAAAGCACTATCAGGGTTTTGAGTCGCCAAAATTTTTTCTTTGACATTATTAATAAATATCCGTCGTGATAACAGATCATTTGATTCATTTAATATTACAGGGGAATCTAAAAGAAAGTCCACTTTTCCAGGCGATTTTGCTACAACATTAAAATGTTTCAAATAGGTGCGGTAATATATTATAACCGCTATAGCTGGGGCAAATAGAATATCTAAGAGATATAATCGCGATAATAAAGGAATTTCAAACCTCACAAAGATAAACTTCATGTTATAGCCGCATAATCGATATAAAAGAGGCAATCTAAAAATTAAATACAGGACTGTAATTAATGCAATAAAAATCACAATTGGTGCAGAAACTATGACTTGATTTATCGCCTTTTTATAAAAAAATCGACAAATATAAATTGCTATTAAAACGCAAATAATGTCTACTATGTATGATGATTTAACAATAGTTGACAAAAGTGGATTGACAAATAAAAATGAAATTATAGAAACCGTTTTGGTATTAAAAACAATAACAAAAAACAATATGCAGAAGGCAATAAAGTAGGCAGCCTTTTGATCATAATACCTTTTCTTTTCTGCTTCCCATCTTTCCTTTTTATTCATAGTTGATAAAATTTCTTTAGTTTTCTAATTCCTGAAAATTAAGTTACATATTTCATTTATACTCTCCTCACTTCCCATTTTCCTCACTATCTTTACTCCGTTAATAATCTTAAAGCGTTTGCTTTGAGTCTCGGTCCTGAAAACTGGTAACTTTCGATCCACGAGACAATAGGTAAAACGCTCACGCCAAAGGCGTGGGCTTACTTATTTGCACTTAGGCATACCAGTGCCTCAACGTCGGTAGGTGGAGTTCCACGCCCTTTTTATGCGCGGTGCTCTGCAGTTTTTAATAAACCAAAAAACTACCACACTATGGGCACTGAAAAAAAGCAGCTCCACTATCCGGGCTTCGCGCATCCTGCATCCGCACTATCCGCCTGGGCATTCAGCATCGATGTTTTTATTATCTCGCTAAAAGGCGGCAAGCTGGTACGGCATACGCCGGAAGACATAGAAGCGTTTAGCCAATGTTGCGGGCAAATCGTATTCGTAATGTGCATGATGATGATAAATAGGTCGCTATGCACACACAGCATAGCATTAAGGCATAACATTTTATCCAGCGATCTTCTGAAACACAAACTGATCATTAGCGCTGACCCGTTAAAAAACGTTCACCAATCTTTTATCAACGGTTATTACATACTTCCATACGTATACGAATCTCCCCCTCCAAAATAGTCTGGCATGAGATAGCTTTAGTCCAACCAAAAACTATTTTATGAAAAAAAATCTATTAATCATTCTAACACTGTGCATGATCTCATTTACTTCTCATGCGCAAACAATAACGATCGTAAATCATTCCATTACTTGCTCCGTCTCATATCTTGCTAATTATTCGCCGGGCGGCACATGCACCATGCCGATGGCCGGAATGAGCGGCAGCCTGCTGCCGGGCGACAGCATATTGCTGGTACAGCCTGGGGGCTGGAGTTTTGCAACCATTACAGACAACTGTACTCCGGGCAATGGGGTAACCATTGGCAATTCATGTCCATGGATATCACCACCCATACCATTTACAGACTCATGGGTGCCTGCCTCATGCAGTGGATGTGTTGCATCCCGTACTGCCACATGGACAAATACCGGGGTTGGTTCCGCCAGGGTGGACATAAACTAAAAATAAATTTTAGAACCATACGCCTCAATATCTGCAAATCTGATCTGACATTTTTAAAAAACAAAAAAAAATGAGAAAACTATTATTACTCATACTATTGTTTGCCGCCTATTACTCAGAGGCGCAAACTACACTAACTGTGAATAACGGTACAGGATGCAGCGTCACCTTCTACCCTATTGCATCACATACCACAAGCTGCGATCTGGCATTTACCGCAGACCCGCTAATAATACCTGCGGGCCACTCCAGCGTATATACGTTTTCAAGCTTTAGCTGGCACGGCGGAACCATTAGCCCTGGTGATGAATATTCGGACCTGGTTGTAAAGGGAGACATTGCAGGCGTAACATTAGCTGAAGTGGGCACATCATGCAGCGGACAGCCTGCCAGCACTGTGTACGCCGCGCCCTGCAGCGGTGCTGCAACAAACATAAACTATGCAACTGACGAGGTGGGAAATGTTACAGTGAACATTTGGTGAAATCATTAATTATTTTTTAACCATTATAAAACAGAATAGCTATGAAAAAGTTGATCTTTCTTGCATTGTTTGTGGTCTTTGGTATCACACAGGCATTTGCCACTCCTGATGAGGTAATTAATCATACCGGCTGCACAATAGTCGTCACCCCTGTTTGCTATGACCCTGCAACATGCACTATTACTAGCATGGGCACCTCGGTTACGGTACCTGCAGGCCAAACAATTGGTATAACCAATATGCCCTGCCCATACTGGGGATACCTGGTATGCTGGGCAGGACCAGGCTGCAGCGGCACCTGTGCTACTGTGGCTGCTAATGCAGGCCCTTTCCCTTGTCCTAATTTTCAACCAATCGCTGTCTTGCCTGCCTGTACTCCTTGTATGGGCGCAACTGTTACTTTCAGCACTGGTATTGTGGAGGTGCGATAAAAATCAAAAGATTACCAAAACAAAAGCACCGTTATTTCAGCGGTGCTTTTGTTTGCAGCCCGCTAACAAATGTGGACATCTTAATTTGGAAACCGCATGTTAATAATAGTACCTTGCCATAGCTAATCATCCTGTGCCACCGCATTGCATATTTAGCAATGCTCTTTGAAATACTGTAAACCCACAACTAACTCCCGCGCAAGCGGTAGCGAAGTAACGATTTCATTGAGACAATTGAAAATCAATTAAGATTAGAAATAATCTCCCGTTAATATAGAAAAGTTATTTTCCTCCCTCCCTACCCGAGGGCGAGACAAAAAGAAAGTAAACACACGCAGGACACGCAATAAGGACTTTCTCACTTGTTAGTGTTCTTCCTCGACAAGCATAAGTTGGATATCAAAGCACTTTTGGATTTGAAATTATACCTAAATATACCTTCTCATAACCCAGTTATACCTTGTCATACCTCCTCATAACCCAATTATACCCTTTTATACCCAATTATACCCTGCACCAATCCGCTAAAAGCAGCCACCACAAGCGCATTCAGCCAAAAATGCAAAAGCAGAAACATTGTTTTTAGAAACAGCCGGTACAGGTAATCTATGGCAACAACAACTTAGCGGTTAGAACTGTATTTTTTATATCTTTTGTCTATGAAAAATATACACCTTCTCTTATTAACATTTATTATTTGTCTGCTAGGCTGTAAAAAGAATACAGATATCAACCAGACTCCTTTTAACATTTATTGCGATATAAATGGTGTGCATCGCACATTCACTTACTGGGGCTTGATAACGACAACCATCAATTATTACAACTACGATTCCAATGGTTGTTATATTACTGCAATACGAAGCAAGGATAACAACGGTACCAGCTCAAATGATGAGCTTAAGTTATTTGTGAATACGTTTGGAGCCAAGGCCCGCACAGGTGTACGATATCCGCTGAAAAGACCTGCAGATATGTCGGTATATATACGGGACAATAACAATGGCAATTATGGACTTTGGTACAACGCCGATACTGCAACATCTTACGTTACCTTTAGCTACCTGGATAGCATTGATGCAGCGGGTAGTTTTGAGCTTCATGGCATGAATGATAGTAACCAGACAGTAGACATAGTAAATGGGCATTTTCATGTAAGCATCTCGCGATAAAAAGCGACAGCAAAAAGCATCATCCCGGGTGGGGATGACGCTCTTATAAAACAAGAAAAATATGGGGCTTAATTATGCCTCTACAGGATTAGGGCCGCCCTTGCCAGTGGTAATAAGGTCCTTCAGACTTTTGCCTATGTAGCCTGTCCACGCGTCAAAGCATATTTTGTAGCACTCATATGCAGGCACCAGTCCTTCGTGCGTAAAATTGAGCTTGGTCTTATCGCCCTCTTTACTAATGTCGAATATGACCTTTGTACCGCGCCACTCCTGCTGATCGCTTATAAAGTCGAAGTAGTTGTCCAGCACCTTCCATACCATGCGCTTGCCGGGTATTACTTCGCTCAGCTGTATAGTGCAGCGGTGCACATCCTTAAAGTGGTAGTAAAACACTTCATCCTGCTTTTGAGTATTGCCTTTTATCTCTTCAGACCACCAGCCGCGCGGGTTGGCAACAGCATCAAATACCTCCTGTGGCGTATTATCTACTGTAATACTCGTATTAAAATTTTGCTTGCTCATAGGGTCCTTATTTGCTGGCTGTTACTTTATCCATCGATGCAGGCAAGTCGGGGTGGCCTTTGCCGGTGTTTATGAAAGGCAACAGGCTTTCGTTCAGAAAGTAGTTCCAGCCTTTGTTGCAGTCGTTGTAGCATTCCACCTCAGGCACCAGTCCTTTATGTGTGAAGTTTATACGGGTCTTGTCGCCTTCTTTAGCTATTTCGAAGATGTTCTCAGTGCCTTTCCATTCTTCCACATCTTTTATAAAGCTCAGGTTGCTTTCCGTCACCAGCCATACTATCTTCTTACCCGGCACCAACTCTGTAACGCGGTGTCTCGTAAAGTGCATATCTGCAAACTGCACCGTGAACTCGTCGTTCAGCTTTTGGGAGTGGCCATGAAAGTCCTGGCTCCACCAGCCGCTTACATTATTGATGGCATTGAAAACCTCTTCGGGTGTTTTATCTACCAGCATGGTAGCAGTGAAATCCTTGTTCATGTTGTTATGTTTTTATGGTTGTGTAACAATTCATTTACATAACAAAAGTAGCTAGCAAAAAGGAGCCGGAAGGGGTACTAAATAGACAATATAACGGGGAGATTTGGACAGTGGCATTAGAGATACAGAGCGGAAGGAAGAGAAAAGAAAAAAGCACCACCCGATAACCGAACAGTGCTTTTCCATCTTGAGGTCGCGAGCGGATTCGAACCGCTGTAGAAGGTTTTGCAGACCTGTGCCTAGCCACTCGGCCACGCGACCCTAAAGGGGATTGCAAATGTAGGAAAATTTATGCTTTATGCAAGTTGCTGTAAATAAATTTGAAAAGAAATGCTCACATAGAAAAATGATTAAATAAGCAATGTACTTTGTTAAAAACCGGTCTTTAAATTTATCATTTGCCGCATTAGCTGCTTTCAGTCATTCCCATTACTTTTACAGCCATTATGTATCCTGATTTCCAATACTTTCTTCAGAGCCTCTTTGGCACAGACATGCCCGCCTGGCTCAGCATCTTTAAGACATTTGGTTTCTTTGTAGCCCTGGGCTTTATAGGCGCTGCGCTCACTTCCATATCAGAATTGAAAAGGAAAGAAGAACAGGGCCTGCTGCTGCCTGAATTTAAAACCATAGAAGTAGGAAGGCCAGCATCAGCCAATGAGTTGCTGATAAATGCGTTGATAGGTTTTGTGATAGGATATAAAGCCGGTGGTATAATTGGCAACTTTTCAAGTATTGGTCCAGACCCTATGGGTTACTTATTCTCTATAAGAGGTAGCATTTTAGTAGGCATAGTAGGCGCGTTGCTATTGGGCTATGTGAAGTACGCCGAAAAGAAGAAACAGGCGTTGCCTGAGCCTGAAATGAGGCGCGTAGCTATATATCCACATCAACGCATGAGCGAGCTGGTATTCATAGCGCTGATAGGCGGGCTGGTAGGTGCCAAAATATTTAACGCGCTTGAGAGCTGGCAATACTTCTTGCAGCATCCGGTGGAAAGCCTTATATCGTCAAGCGGGCTTACGTTTTACGGCGGTCTTATTGTAGCTGCTACACTTATATACTTCTACGCACGCAAACACAACATACCCTTCAAACACTTATGTGATGCCATAGCGCCGGGATTGATGCTGGCATATGGTGTAGGCCGCTTTGGTTGTCACTTTGCGGGCGATGGTGATTGGGGTATTTTTAACAGTGCCTATGTAACCCAGCCCGATGGCAGCCTGGCATTTGCTGCACATAAGACCTTTCATGATGCGATACATAACTCAGCCGCATACTTTCAGTCGCTGCAAACCTTCCAGTTCAAACACGTAATAGCGCCATCCTGGCTACCGCGTTGGACAGTGGCTATGAACTATGCACACAATATTAATAATGAGGGTGTAGCGCTTGCCGGCTGTACGGGGTACTACTGTAGTGTATTGCCGGTGGGTGTATTCCCTACTCCGCTGTATGAGGCGATTGCCTGTATCATACTGTTCTTCGTGTTATGGAGCATGCGTAAGCGTATAAAGTACCCACTGCACATGTTTGCGGTGTATCTTATATTTAATGGTATAGAACGCTTCCTGGTAGAAACGATACGTGTGAACTACAAGTACAATTGGGGCTTTATACACCCAACGCAGGCTGAGATCATCTCGACTGGATTGGTATTGACGGGACTCTGCATTCTGCTCTTTTACCGGAACAAACAGGAGAAAACCGCTTAGACAATTTACCTGCTACGACCACGGCCACGGAATGCGGGTATATCATTCTGTGTTCTGGAGTTTATGAACCTATAGCGAAGGCCTACGGTTAAAGGGAAGGCCATTATCTGGTAATGCAGATCGGTATGCGGGTGTACGTTGGGTGCTTCTGCATCATATTTCAGGTCCATATAGCGGAATGCGCCTTCGGCATATATACCCAGCCTGCTGTTAATGCCTATTACATAGCCTATTTGTGCACCTGCTGCATAACCTTTACCACCATCAGGTGCTTCGTATGCTACATTATCGGGCAAGCTTTTTGAATTGTTGCGGGCAATGCCATAACCAGCAGCCAGACCACCATAAAAGTATCCGTTGCCTATGTTCATCTTGCGATTAATGATTGCATACACCGTAGCATCTTCATTGGAATAGACGTAATGCTTACCACTGCCTCCAATAGGCGTACCATCAGGCCCCGCATATACTTTGTCTGATATGCGGGATAGCTGCAAAACGGTGCCTTGCAAGCCTGCCTGCCAGTCCTCGGCAAAGTTGTACAAAAAGCCAAGTTGTGCTGCATAGTTGGTGAAACATATCTTTTCGCCCGAATAGGCCATATTGGTGGTAGGTGAGCTGTTTACGCTTGCTCCGCCGCCCAGCATTATTTCGACATTCTGGGCATACAGACTTAGCGGAAAAGAAAGTATAATGGCGGTAATAAGTCTCTTCATAGTAAGCTTTTTAAGCGATACAAAGATAATCGCACAAACGACATGAGCAGCAACCCATAGCAATAGCATTAATTTAGGATTGTCGAAATTTCCAAATAACTGATAGTCAATCTAAAACTATACCAGGCATGGTATTTTAATAAGCTATCCATTATAAAGTGCCAATATGGAAGAGATTTCTGAGATAAGGATTATGAATAGAAAGCTAAGGGCGCTTGCTTATGATACAATATCAAGCGCAAAGATCGTTAACCTGGTTTATGTAACGGATAGTGCACCAGGTATAAGCAGAGTAAATGAAAGGGATGAATTTGTGTATTTGTTTGACGGGAAAGCAGTAAAAGACGAGGCGACCCTGCTGCGCATAAAGCAGTTGGTAATACCACCGGCCTGGCAGCGCGTGTGGATATGTCCAGAACCCAACGGGCACCTGCAGGTGACCGGCTATGATGCAAACAACCGGAAACAATACAAATACCATGCATTATGGAATGCATTACGCAATCATACCAAGTTCTCTCATCTTTATGATTTTGGTAAGGCATTGCCTGGTATAAGAGCCACTTTGCAAAAAGACATATCACTGCCTGGCTTACCACCAGACAAGGTGCTAGCTACAATTGTGTTGCTGATGCAATGCACTTGCATTCGTGTTGGCAATAGTATGTATGAAAAGTTATACGGATCATTTGGGCTGACAACGCTTAAGGACAGGCATGTAAGCATTAATGGAAGCGAGCTGAAATTTAGCTTTAAAGGGAAGAAAGGTGTATTCCATAACATTACCCTGAAGAGTAAAAAGCTGGCTAAGATCGTGAAGCAATGCAGGGAAATACCCGGCAAAGAGTTATTCCAATATTATGATGAAAATAAGGAAAGAAGATCGGTAGATTCCGGTATGGTGAATGACTATATCCGAAAGATAAGCGAAGGCAATTTTACCGCAAAAGACTTTAGAACATGGGCAGGCTCATTGCATGCATTAGAGGCCTTTATGCAGCTGGGTGAAGCGGAGACTATAACTGAAACAAAACGAAAAATAGTGGAAGCACTGGATATAGTTGCCAAACAACTTGGTAACACACGCACAGTGTGCAAAAAATATTATGTGCATCCTATGATAATAGAGCATTACACGAACAAAACGCTTTTCCACTATCTAAAAAACATTACACAAGAAGAAGTATGCAGTGACGATGCGACCTTAAGCGCTGAAGAAAATATTTTAATGAAAATGTTTGAAAATACGAGCAAAACCGTAATCTCTGCTGCTTAGTTGTAGTGTATCTAAAAAAAACAAAAGCGCTGAAGTTTCAGCGCTTTTGTTTTTTATGCAGTTGCAGTTTCTTCTTTATGATAGCTGCTATTCAGTTCAAGATTTGCGCGCTCTGCGGCTTCTATAGGAGCAAAATTGGAGAGCGCTTCTCCTCTACCCTTGCGCACTACTGTTGTATGCTCGTAGTGGGCTGAGGGTTTGCCGTCTGCTGTTACGACAGTCCAGCCATCTTCTTTAGTATATACATCACGTACGCCAAGATTTATCATTGGTTCAATAGCCAACACCATACCTTCTTTAAGGCGCTTGCCATCACCACGGCGACCGTAGTTAGGCACCTGTGGATCTTCATGCAACTTGCGGCCTACACCATGCCCAACCAGTTCTCTTACCACACCATATTTATGCACTTTAGAAGTAAAATGCTCTACAGCATATGATATGTCACCTACACGATTGTTAGCGCTTGCCTGCGCCACACCTAACATCAGTGACTCTTTAGTAACACGCATCAGAGTAAGCACTTCAGGCTTTACATTCCCTATACCAAAAGTGTAGGCATGGTCACCATGAAAGCCATTCATATATACCCCACAATCCACTGAAATGATATCACCATCCTGAAGCTCATAATTGCTAGGAATACCGTGCACCACTACCTCGTTCACAGAAATGCATAAAGCCGCAGGATATCCATGATAACCCTTAAAGGAAGGCACTCCATCATTGTCGCGGATAAAGGTATCAGCCATCTCATCAATCTGAGCAGTGGTGATACCTGGCCTTAAAAATTTTGCCACCTCGGTTAAGGTGGCAGTTACCATTAAAGCACTTTTTCTAATTAACTCAATTTCTTCGTTCGTTCTTATATGTATCATACTTCACAAAAAATCTATTATATAGTTCCACTGGTTACGGCACTGCGACCAGACAGACGACCTGTTTTCATCAGACCATCATAATGACGCATAAGCAGGTAGCTTTCTATTTGCTGCAATGTATCCAGTATTACACCTACACCAATCAGCATTGAAGTGCCACCATAGAACGATGCAAAACCGCTGGTAACACCAAACAAAGCTGCTATACCAGGCAGGATACCCGCTATGGCCAGAAACACAGCGCCAGGAAGCGTAATGCGGTCCATGATGGTAGCAATATAGTCTGCAGTAGGCTCACCTGGTTTTACACCCGGTATGAAACTGTTATTACGTTTCAAGTTATCCGCCATTTCAGTCGGGTTAAAGATCAGGGCAGTATAGAAATATGTAAACGCAATTACCATTACTGCATAGATAACATTATACCAGAAAGAAGTGTGATCTGAAAGTGCCTTAACGAAGCCTCCTTGAGCATTTTCACTGGTAGCAAAACCTACTATAGTGGCAGGTATGAACATGATAGCCTGCGCAAAGATGATAGGCATTACACCAGCAGAGTTCACCTTCAAAGGAATAAAGTCGCGGGAACCTGTCACCTCGCGCGCTGCATTGCTGCTGCCTATAATACGGCGCGCATAGTTAAGCGGTATCTTACGTGTACCCTGGGTGAGCAGGATAAGACCAACTATAACAGCGATGAATATTGCCATTTCAATGAGGAATATCAGCAATCCGCCACCGCCACCAAGATTCTTAGCGTGGAACTCCTGCATCAAAGACTGTGGCAGGCGTGCAAGGATACCCACCATGATGATAAGTGATGTACCATTACCAATACCCTTATCAGTTATTTTTTCACCCATCCACATTACGAACAGTGTGCCCGCTGTAAGTACAACAACAGTAGTAAGCCAGAACATGAATGTACTATACTCCGGTGCGCGCGCAGCTGCATATTGCTGCGAGCCCAGATATGCAACGTAAGCACTGGCCTGGAAAGCGGTAACTATTACAGTAATATAGCGCGTATACTGATTGATCTTACGACGGCCACTCTCTTCCTTCTGCAATTTCGCTACCTGGGGTACAACGATACCTGCAAGCTGCATAAAGATAGAAGCAGAGATATATGGCATAACACCTAAGGCAAATATAGATGCGCGACTAAATGCACCGCCGGCAAACATGTCAAGGATACCAAGTAAGCCACCAGGACCGCCGTTATCACTAAGTAAAGCAGGGTTTAAACCGGGTAGTGTAATGTAACATCCGACACGATATACTGCAACCAGCAAAATAGTGTATAGGATACGCTTACGGAGTTCTTCTATACTCCAGATATTTTTAAGCGTTTCGATGAGTTTCTTCACAGGAACTGTTTGTTAATCAAATGAAATGCGAATAAACGATAAAAGACGCACTTCTCCAAATGCGTCTTTTCTATATAGTTATTTATTAAATCAGCTCTATTGTAGCTCCGGCAGCCTCAAGCGCTTCTTTAGCTTTAGCGCTTACTGCGTTCACTCTGAATGGTATCTTAGTCTTTACTTCGCCATTGCCTAATATCTTAACGACATCAGTACGGTTGATAAGACCATTGATGTACAGAACATCAGGAGTAAATTCAGCAATTGAGTATTTTTCGATTAGGAAATCCAGCTGGCCGAGATTAAATACTTTATAATCAACACGGTTTGGATTCTTGAAACCACGCTTAGGCATGCGGCGCTGAATAGGCATCTGACCACCTTCGTGACCGAATTTAGACTGATAACCAGTACGTGCCTGCTGACCTTTGTTACCTTTTGTAGCAGTACCGCCATGTCCGCTACCTTCACCACGGCCAATACGTTTCGTTTTATGTGTTGAACCTTCTGCAGGCTTCAGATTGTGTAGTTGCATATGAATACAATTTTTGAACTTGCGCGGAATGTATAACCGCTCGCAAATCAGGTTAATAAATTATTTAACTTCTTCTACTTTCACCAGGTGGTGCACAGTTCTCACCATACCTAATATCTGTGGAGTAGCTTCTACTTCTACAGTTTTGTTGAGCTTGCGAAGGCCCAATGCCACCAGCGTACGCTTTTGGCGCTCAGGACGATCTATTCCGCTCTTTATCTGTGTTACTTTAATCTTAGCCATGACGCTATATAATTCAATAAGTTTAAAATGATATTAGTACATAGGGAATAACAGGCCGGTAAACCGACTACTGTTATTATCCGTTAAATACTTTCTTAAGGCTTACGTTGCGGTGTCTTGCTACCTGTATAGGTTCGCGCAGCATGCTAAGAGCAAGGAATGTTGCTTTTACCACGTTGTGCGGATTAGCAGAACCTAAAGACTTAGAAAGCACATCGGTGATACCTGCAGCCTCAAGCACTGCACGCATGCTACCTCCAGCTATCACACCAGTACCGTGAGCGGCAGGTTTGATAAATACTTTAGCTGCACCTTCTTTAGCCAACTGATCGTGAGGTATAGTACCATTCATCACAGGCACTTTAATAAGGTTTTTCTTTGCATCATCAATGCCCTTAGTAATAGCCTCCTGTACTTCTTTAGCCTTACCCAGGCCGTGACCTACAACGCCATTACCGTTACCAACAACCACCAGTGCTGAAAAGCTGAATGCACGGCCGCCCTTTGTAGTTTTTACTACGCGGTTGATAGCCACTACCTTTTCATGCAGTTCCAGATCTCCGGCCTTTACGCGATTTAATTGTGTCTTCGCCATTATTTATTTAAAAAGAAAAAGGTTAAACAATTTTAGATTATAATTTCAGTCCGCCTTCACGAGCACCATCTGCTACTGCCTTCACACGGCCATGGTACAGATAACCACCACGATCGAAAACGCAAGTTTCAATACCAAGAGCAACAGCCTTCTGAGCTATAGCTTTACCTACCAAGGTTGATTTTTCAATCTTAGTGCCGGATTGAGCTGCAATATCTTTTTCGCGAGAGTTGGCAGATGCCAGCGTTACACCACTCTTATCGTCTATAAGCTGAGCATAAATATCTTTATTGCTACGGAATATAGATAAGCGTGGCTTCTGAGCTACACCCTGTACTCTCTTGCGTATGCGCCAACGAAGTTTCTGGCGGCGAATTACTTTTTGATCGTTTGACATATTCGTCTGTTTTTACGGGCTCACCGCTTTTAAGGGCGATGGCTACCGGATTTTATAAAAGATTATATAAGCAATTATCATCCTAAGCAATGCTATAGGATGACAACTTAAATTTATTATTTACCTGCAGCTTTACCGGCCTTGCGACGTACCACTTCATCAGAGTAACGAACACCTTTACCCTTGTAAGGTTCCGGTTTACGCAGGCTGCGTATTTTAGCAGCTACCTGACCTAGCAATTGCTTGTCGATAGATTCCAGGATAATTCTTGGATTCTGACCTTTTTCTGCAGTAGCAGATGCTTTAATTTCTTTTGGCAGTTCTATAATGATATTATGAGAGAAGCCAAGTGCCATATCTACCTGCTGACCAGCAACAGCAGCACGATAACCTACGCCCACCAATTCAAGTTCACGCTTGAAACCGTCGGTAACACCTTTTACCATGTTAGCAACCAGTGCGCGATACAAACCGTGCAATGCGCGATGGCGTATCTGGTCTGTAGGACGTTCAATAAGAATGCTGTTTTCCTGAACGCTTATTTTAATATCGCGATCAATAGCTTCTTTCAATTCGCCTTTAGGGCCTTTTACTACTATTTCATTTGCGGGAGTAACGCTTACTGTAACACCCTTTGGAAATTCAACCGGTTTTTTACCTATACGAGACATCGTAAATCGATTTATTTATTCATGATAGAAGTCTGACCGTTCAGCTTAGTATAGGAAAGCTTAATGTATCAGACCTCTTTTAATATTGTTCAACTATTAGTATATATAACACATTACTTCACCACCTACATTCTGTGCGCGTGCTTCCTTATCAGTCATCACACCTTTAGAAGTAGATACTACAGCAATACCCAGACCATTCTGTACACGACGTATTTCAGAAGGCTTAGCGTACTGGCGAAGACCTGGGCGACTTATACGTTCCAGGGATTTGATAGCAGGTTCTTTAGTCTGCGCATCGTATTTCAATGCTATTTTGATAAGACCTTGCTTGTTATCCTCATCAAATTTGTACTTCAGGATATAACCTTTATCATAAAGGATCTCAGTTATACGCTTCTTAACATTTGAAGCAGGGATTTCCACGATACGGTGGCGAGCCATTTGGGCGTTACGGATGCGGGTCAGGAAATCTGCTATAGGATCTGTTACCATTTCTTTATTAAGTTTTGTAAATAAGTTTTGCTACCGGTTTCAGAATAACTGTACTTTTCATTCTGACCTGGAAACGTTAATAATTACCAGCTTGCTTTACGTACACCTGGTATTTTGCCATCCAATGCCATATCGCGGAATATGAGGCGACATACACCAAAGTGGCGCATGTAACCACGCGGGCGGCCTGTAAGCTGGCAGCGATTGTGAAGGCGTGTAGGTGAAGAGTTCTTTGGAAGTTTATCCAGAGCAGCATAATCACCGGCAGCTTTCAGAGCAGCACGCTTTTCAGCATATTGGGCTACCATTTTCTCGCGTTTGCGTTGGCGGGCTTTTACTGATTCTTTTGCCATTTGTCTTTATTCTAAATTATTGATTGTCTTTCTTAATATTCTTGAATGGCATACCCAGCTCTTTCAGCAATTCGTATGCTTCTTCATTTGTCTTGGCAGTAGTTACAAACGTGATATCCATACCACTGATCTTATTTACCTTATCGATATTAATTTCAGGGAAGATGATCTGTTCTGTAACACCCATTGTATAGTTACCGCGACCGTCGAATGACTTATCATTAACACCCTTGAAGTCTCGTACACGTGGCAGGGTAACAGATATCATACGATCGAGGAATTCGAACATTCTAACAGAGCGCAGCGTAACACGGCAGCCGATAGGCATGTTTTTACGTAGCTTGAAGTTAGAGATGTCTTTTTTAGACATTGTAGGTATTGCCTTCTGACCGGAGATCAGTGTCATTTCATTCACTGCATCGTCAATCATTTTCTTGTCAGATACAGAACCTTTAACACCCTGGTTCAAGCATACCTTTACAAGACGAGGACATTCCATGATAGTCTTATACCCGAATTTCTTCATTAACGCAGGCACAACTTCATCCTTATATTTCTTCTGTAAGCGTGGAGTATATACTGTAGTTGCCATTATTTAACCTCCTCTCCTGATTTTTTAGAGATACGAACAAAACTTCCCTCTTTGCGCTCGCGCTTTACACGCACAGGAGCTTTCGCTTTAGCATCCCACAACATAATGTTAGATATGTTGATTGGTGCTTCTTCCTGCACGATACCGCCCTGAGGATTCTGAGCGTTAGGCTTCAGGTGTTTTGTAACCATGTTTACACCTTCTACCAGCACACGGCCTTCAGCAGGTATAACGGCTAACACCTTACGTGGCTTGGTGCGATCTTTATCGTCACCAGTGATAACTACCACGTTATCGCCTTTTTTAATATTGAATTTTGGTTTAAATCTATTTTTCACAGTTACTATGAATTAATTGTTGTATTACCGCCTTTTTCAATTCGGGCTGCAAAGGTACAACATTTTTTACAATACTTCTGGTGCAAGGGAAACAATTTTCATGTACCCTTTATCGCGTAATTCACGGGCTACCGGGCCGAATATACGGGTACCGCGAGGCTCGTCTGAAGCGTTGAGCAGCACAACAGCATTATCATCGAAGCTGATATAAGAACCATCCCTGCGACGCAGCTTGTTCTTAGTACGCACGATAACAGCTTTTGAAACTGTGCCTTTTTTCATAGCACCGCCAGGAAGTGCATCCTTTACGGTTACTACTATCTTATCGCCAACTCCGGCATAATCTTGTCCCGAGTTGCCCAACACACGTATGCAAAGTACTTCCTTTGCACCACTGTTGTCGGCTACATTGAGCCGGGATTCTTGTTGTATCATCTTAAAATGAGTTACTTAGCTTTTTCAATAATTTCTACTAAGCGCCAGCGTTTTGTTTTGCTTAAAGGGCGCGTTTCCATAATGCGTACCACGTCGCCGGCACCTGCAGTGTTCGACTCGTCATGCGCATGGAATTTTGTTGTTTTCTTCAAAAACTTACCGTAGATCGGGTGTTTTACTTTACGTTCCACAGCTACAGTGATGGTTTTGTCCATCTTGCTGCTGTTCACTACCCCGATACGGGTTTTTCTACGTTTTCTTTCAGTCATATTTGACATCTATAAAAAATTAATTAGAAACCTAATGCTCTTCTGCGCTGTTCTGTCTTCATACGCGCGATAGTGCGGCGTATCTGGCGAATAGAAAGCGGGTTTTCAATTGGATTAACGGCATGGCTGAAATGTAATTTTTTCAGGCGCACTTCTTCTTCCTCAATTCTACCTACAAGCGTCTGGTCATCCAGCGAGCGATAATCTTCAACTTTCGCTTTTTTTGCTTTTGCCATGATTTCTTTATTTATAATAATTACTGTTCTTGTTTCAATAACGAACTGCTACAGCAGATCGCTAATAATTTATTTTGCTACAACTTCAGCTTCGTAATCACGACGAGTGATAAACTTAGTCTTGATAGGCAGTTTCTGAGCGGCCAGTTCCATAGCTTCGCGTGCAATCTTTTCAGATACACCATCCATTTCGAACATGATAAGACCTGGTTTTACAACGGCAGCCCAAAATTCCAGGTTACCTTTACCTTTACCCATACGCACTTCCTGAGGCTTACGAGTAATTGGCTTATCAGGAAATATACGAATCCACACATTACCTTCGCGCTTCATATGACGCGTCATTGCCTGGCGGGCAGCTTCGATCTGGCGGTTGGTGATCCATTTAGGCTCCAACGCTTTCAGACCAAACGAACCAAAAGCAATGGTAGCACCACGCTGAGCGTTACCTTTGATACGGCCTTTATGCGCTTTACGATGTTTCGTTTTTTTAGGTTGTAACATTGTTACAAGTTTTATTATAGTATGCTAAGAATATTATTTATTAACGACGGCCACCACCTTTGTTAGCACCGCCTTTGTTGCCGCCACCACGATGTTCACCGCCACCGCGACGTTCACCGCCGCCACCGCGACGTTCACCACGATCACCACCGCGTTCATTGCGACCTTCACCACCCTGGAAGCCAGTACCCGGAGCACGGTTGCCACGGTTGTCAGAACCTGCAGAG
>Ga0207671_10000764_pt1 | contig 40877 bp, 32 predicted proteins | sample KBSC24metaG_FD_184352 | JGI IMG/M metagenome (GOLD analysis project Ga0207671, IMG submission 184352) | Corn rhizosphere microbial communities from Kellogg Biological Station, Michigan, USA - KBS C2-4 metaG (SPAdes) (version 2) | ecosystem: Host-associated > Plants > Roots > Rhizosphere > Soil...
CGCTCGCAGGCTGCGAGAAAACTCGGCCGCAGCAGCAGATCCTCCGGCGGATAGCCGGACAACGTCAGCTCCGGAAATGCGACGAGCTGCACGCCCGCGGTGCGCGCCGTCTGTATCAGCTCGCGCACACGTTCGCCATTGCGCGCGACCGCGCCGACGGAGAAATCGAATTGGGCCAGCGCAAAGCGCAGCGTTGCCATCGAGGGGTCCTCAAATGCAAAGGCCGCGAGGAATCGCGGCCTGCATTATCGCTTATCGCAAACCGCGTTTACTTGGCGAGGCGCGCCGCAATGGCCTTGCCCAGGTCAGCCGGCGATTTCACCGTCGTCACGCCCGCCTTCTCGAGCGCGGCAAACTTCGCCGCGGCCGTGCCTTTGCCGCCGGAGATGATCGCGCCGGCGTGACCCATGCGTTTTCCCGCGGGTGCGCTGGCGCCGGCGATGAAGGCGACAACGGGTTTTTTAACGTATTCCTCGATGAACTCGGCGGCTTCTTCCTCGGCGCTGCCGCCGATCTCGCCGACCATGATGATGCCTTGCGTCTGTGCGTCGTCCTGGAACAGTTTCAGGCAATCGATGAAGTTCAGGCCGTTGATCGGATCGCCGCCGATGCCGATGCACGTGCTCTGGCCCAAGCCCACGTTGGTGGTCTGGAACACCGCTTCGTACGTGAGCGTGCCCGAGCGCGAGACGATGCCGACTTTGCCCGGCTTGTGAATGTGACCGGGCATGATGCCGATCTTGCACTCGCCCGGCGTGATCACGCCCGGGCAGTTCGGACCGATCAGCACGGTGTCGGGGTAGGCCTTGAGCGCATTCTTCACGCGCAGCATGTCGAGCACCGGAATGCCTTCGGTGATCGTCACGATCACGCGCACGCCGGCGTCGGCCGCCTCGAGAATCGCATCGGCCGCGAACGGCGGCGGCACGAAGATCATCGACGCGTCGGCGCCGGTCTCATCGACGGCATCCTGCACCGTATTGAATACCGGCAAGCCGATGTGCAGCGAGCCGCCCTTGCCCGGCGTGACGCCGCCGACGAGTTTGGTGCCGTACTCCAGCGCCTGCTCGGAATGGAACGTGCCCTGCTGACCGGTAAAGCCTTGGGTAATGACTTTTGTGGATTTGTTGACAAGTACACTCATCGCGATTCCTTACTTCACCGCGGCGACAGCTTTCTGCGCCGCGTCGTTCAGATCCAGGGCGGGCGTGATCTTCAGCCCGGAATTGGCCAGCATCTCGCGGCCCTTTTCCACATTCGTACCTTCCAGGCGCACGACGACCGGAATCGTCAGACCCACTTCCTTGACCGCGGCGATGATGCCTTCGGCGATCAGGTCGCAACGCACGATGCCGCCGAAGATGTTGACGAGAATGCAGCGCACCTTGTCCGAGGACAGGATCAGCTTGAACGCCTCGGTCACGCGCTCCTTCGTCGCGCCGCCGCCGACGTCGAGGAAGTTCGCCGGTTCGCCGCCGGCGAGCTTGATGACATCCATCGTCGCCATGGCGAGCCCCGCGCCGTTGACCATGCAGCCGATGTTGCCGTCCATCGTTACGTAGTTGAGGCTATGCTTGGTCGCCGTCGCTTCGGCGTGATCTTCCTGCGATTCGTCGCGCATGGCGACGAGATCGGCGTGGCGGAAATCGGCGTTGTCGTCGGAATTGACCTTGCCGTCGAGCGCGGCGAGGTCGCCGGACTTCACGATCGCCAGCGGATTGAGTTCGACCAGCGACAGGTCCTTGTCGTTGAACAGCTTGTACAGGCCGAGCATGATCCTGGTCAGCTGCGTGGCCTGCTTCGCGTTCAGGCCCATCGCGAACGCGAGCTTGCGGCACTGGTAGGGCTGCAGACCCTCGACGAATTTCACTTCGAGCGTGTGGATGTCCTCCGGGTTCTCGCGGGCGACCTGCTCGATGTCGACGCCGCCGCGCGCCGAGGCGATGAAAGCGACCGCCTTGGTCGCCCTGTCCACAAGTATAGAAAGATACAATTCCTTGGCGATGTCGGTCGCCTCGCACACGAGCACGCAGTTGACCGGCAAAGCGCGCCCGCCGGACTGGTACGTCGCCATCTGCGTGCCGAGCATCTTCGCCGCCGCCGCTTTCGCCTCGTCCGTCGATTTGACGAGCTTGACGCCGCCGGCCTTGCCGCGGCCGCCGGCGTGGATCTGCGCCTTGATCACCCACTCGTCGCCGCCGAGAGCGCGCGCCGCTTCGGCGGCTTGCTCGGGCGTCGTGGCGATCTTGCCCGGAGGAACCGGGATGCCGTAGTCGGCAAACAACTGCTTGGCCTGATACTCGTGGAAATTCATGCTCGATCCTGGATGAGAATGGCGCGGCGAGACTCGCGGCGGAAAGCGCGAGGCCGCGTATTGTGAACAATGGCGCCGCCAAAAAAAAGTGGCGCACCGTTGCTATACTCGCGCGTGCATGCACGCCGCCCCGACCAGCGCCATCGACGTCCGGCCACGTGCCGCCCCGATGTTCAACGAAGGCGGCCGGCGCGAGTCAATGTCGCATGCCGCCGCGGAACTGCCGGCCAGTGAGCGCCATTGATGGCGGTGCCGTGAATCTTCGATCGCTGAACCTCGCGCTCGCTGCGGCCGTTCTCATCACCATCGCCTTTTTATACTGGCCGATTCGCCAGGGCGGGTTTGCCTGGGACGATACGTACCTGCTGCAAGAGGCCTGGCTGCACGCGGACGACTGGCCGACATTCATCTTCCGCGGGTTCAGTGGCTGGGTAAGCTATTTCCGCCCACTCGGAGCGCTGCTGCTCGTTGTCGAAACCCGCGCGTTCGGTGTCGCGCCGGAGCCGATGCACGTGGTCTCGTTAGGCATGCACCTGGTAAACACGGTGCTGGTCGGGTTGCTTGCCATCAAGTTGCAAATGTCGCGCGGCAGATTCGTTTTCGTGGCACCTGTGGCAATGCTGTTTTATGGACTTCACCCGGCGCTGATCGAACCCGTCAGCTGGATCGGTTGCCATTACGAATTAGCGGTCGTGTTGTTCACATTGCTCGGATTGCTCGCGAACGCAACGATTGAGACCAGCGCTTGGCGTGCGGCCGCTGTGTCGGCGAGTTTCCTGGCGGCAATGGGCTTCAAGGAAGCGGCAGCGTCATTTCCGTTACTGCTGGTTCTGCTCGATTTCGCAGCTACGCCGCAAGGCAGCCGCGGCGAAGCGTTGCGCCGGATGTGGCGGCGCCAACGCGTGGTCTATCTGGCCATTGGTGTTGCCGCCGTCGTCTACATCGTTGCCCGGGTTTGGGCATTGGGTTACGCGCTCAGCCCATCGACGCTGGAACCGTTGCTCTCATGGGCGCGCCTGCAAAAAGTCTGTGCTACCTATCTACACTACTGGAATCTGATCGTTTGGCCGATGAGCGGCATCGGGCCGATCCATCCTTTCGATCCGGTCCAGTTCGAGCAGATCAGTGCCGGCTCGGTTGCGCTCGATGTCGCGGCCGCGGCCATATTGGCAACAGGAATTCATGCTGCCGCTCGCCGCCTGTCCGTCGGCCTGCTGATCGTCGGGGCAACAATGGCGCTACTGCCCGCGCTCAACATCGTTCCTGTCGGCTTTAGCGAAAGCCTTTACCATGACCGCTACGCCGCCATCGCCGTGGCGGTTACTGCTGTCCTCCTGCCGTCGGCGATCATCGACATGCACGAGCGTTGGCGTCCTCTTGCCTATTTGGCGCTGCCGGTTATCGCGGTGGTCTGGCTCGGATTTGCGATCATCGACATCCGCGTGACAGTCCCGCTGTGGGCCAACGAACTTGGCCTGTGGAAATGGGCCCTGCGCGAGCATCCGGATTCCATCGACGTCAAGTCACATCTCCTGGCCAGCTACGTTGAGCGCGGCCTGCATGTTCCCGCGCGCGATCTGGCCGATTCCATCGTCTCGAGCGATGCGTATTGCCCGTACTGCCTGCTCAATGCCGCCGATCTGGCTCTGGCCGATGGGGATGCAGAGCGCGCGCGTCTTGCGCTCGGCAAACTGCGCGGAACGACAGCCATCGTCCGTGATGCGCGGGTGCTGCGCGCCTACCTGTTCGCCAGTGGAGAATTGTTGGAATTGCAAGGCGATCCCAAACGCGCCATCGCGGCCTATCGCGAGACGATTCGGCTTGGTCCGTTGGAACCACTGCCGCACATGGCGCTGGCAACGCTGCTCGCCCGGCAGGGCGACAAGGACGCCGCCCGTGAGGAGGCCGCTCTTGCGCTTCCGTTGTTCGCGCCGGAGCAGCGCAAAACCTGGCAGCAACGATTCGAGCAGACTCTGTCAACATCGGCACACGCGGATGAGATGAAGTGAATGCGCGCTTGCACAAGCTGGGCGTGTGGATTGTGCCGCTGGGCCCGACGTGCGCGATCGGCGCCGTCGCGAACTCGAACGGGCGGCTTCAGCCCATGGGCAACGCGCACTGACGCTATACTGCCTTCCCCATGCAAGACACCGCGGCCAGCGCAATCGACATACGCCCACGCCCGGCGCCCGTGCTGAGCGAGATCAGCCGGCGCGAGTTGTATTTCTTCAATCTGTTCCGCGTGATCCAGGCGGTGATCATCGGCGCGCTGCTGCTGAGTCCGCCGGACCTGGGCTGGATCAAGCTCGACCATCCGCTGCTCGGCCGCGCTTGCGCGATGGTGTATCTGGTGCTTGCCGGATATGCCCTGCTGCAGACCGAACGCTGGCGCCACGAGCTGCAATTCAAGGTGGCACTCGCCTTGCTGCTCGATATCTGCGCAACCACAGTCGCGATGTTCTCGCTGGCGAATCCGCCGAGTGCGATCGCGATGCTGCTGCTCGTCAACGTCGGCGCCGGCGCACTGCTGCTGCCGCCGCGTCTCGGCGGATTTTTCGCCGCACTCGCCGCGCTGGGTGTGCTCGGGCAATGCGTGTACGGGCGCGTGGTCGAACACGAAGATCGCAACCTGCTCGAAGCCGGCCTGTACGGCCTCGGCTACTTCGCCACCGCGACTCTATGCTATGTGCTCGGCAAGCAAATGCGCGAGACCGAAGCGCTCGCTGAACAGCGCGGCCTGGACCTGGCCAATCTCGCGCAGATCAACGAGCTCATCATCCGGCGCATGAAAACCGGCGTGCTGGTCGTCGACGACGCCAACCGCGTGCATCGCTGGAACGAGTCGGCATGGGCTTTGATGGGCAACCCCAAGCCGGGACAGCGCGATCTGGGCAGCGTCGCGCCGGAACTGTCGCGCCGTCTGTATCACTGGCGCTCGACCGGCAAGATCGACGGCATGGCCGTCGCGCTCGCCGAGGGCGTGCCGGAAGTCATACCGCGTTTCACCAAGCTCGCATCGAACGACGACAAGCACGTGCTGATTTTTCTCGACGACACTTCGCTGCTGTCGCGCCGCGCCGAGGAACTGACGCTGTCATCGCTCGGACGCTTGTCGGCCTCGATCGCCCATGAGGTGCGCAACCCGCTCGCCGCCATCAGTTACTCGGCGCAGCTGCTCGCCGAATCGGAAGACTTGACCGATGCCGACAAGCGCATGGTCGAGATCATCAACAATCACTGCAGCCGCGTGAACGAGATCGTCGAGAACATTCTGCAATTGTCGCGGCGCGAGCGCTCGCGGCCGGAAAGCCTGGACCTTTCGGTGTGGGCGACGCATTTCGTCGAGGAGTACAAAGTCGCGAACGATCTGGGTTCCGATCATTTGCGCGCGGTGACGCAGCCGATCCATGTCGAAGCACTCGCGGATCCGCAGCAATTGCAGCAGGTGGTCTGGAATCTGGTGCAGAACGCGTTGCGCTACGGCCGCATGCCCGGCGAGCCGGCGCGCGTATCCGTCGTGGCGCGCCTGCAAACCGACAAGGGTCCACCGCTGATTGAAGTCGTCGATCGCGGCCCCGGCATTCCGGCGAAAGTCGCCGCACAGATTTTCGAACCGTTCTTCACCACCAACGAATACGGAACGGGCCTGGGCCTCTATCTCGCGCGGCAGATGTGCGAAGCGAACCAAGCCGGCCTGGAATACGTTCCCGTTGCCGGCGGCGGCAGTTGCTTTCGCATCACGTTGCCGGGGCCGGCGGTGATGGTGAAGCCCCATTCACCGCGCTAACGTCAACGTGACTCTTCCTGCATCCACGCGCCGTCACTGGCTTGCAATCGCGGCGGCGTTCGCAGTTTTGTGCGCCATTTTTGCCTTGTACTGGCCCGTGACGAGCTTCGACTTCGTTTGGGACGATGTGGGCTGCCTGCGCGACACGGCGTGGTTGCGCGATGGTGACGCCTGGAAAGGTTTCCTGTTCAGGAACTTTTGCGGCTGGACCAATTACTTCAGGCCTCTCGCGGTCGCGCTGTTCGTGTCCGAAGTGCGGGTGTTCAATGTGGCGCCGGGTCCGATGCATGTGGTGTCTCTGGCTCTGCATTTACTCAATACCGTCCTCGTCGGGTTGTTGGCGCTTCGCTGGAATCGATTCGAAAAGGCAAATACTCCGTGGCTTGCTTCGTCAGCCATGTTGTTTTACGGAATACATCCGGCCTTGGTCGAACCCGTCACTTGGATCAGCAGTCAAACGGAATTGCTACTCGTATTTTTTTTCCTGCTTGGGCTATTCGCCAACACTTCGATCCGTCGCCCGGCAATGCGCGCCGTCGCAGTGGCACTCTGCTTTTTTCTTGCCGCTTGTGCAAAGGAATCGGCAGTCGCGTTTCCCGCTGTACTAGTGCTCACCGATTGGGTACTGCCACCAGCAACGGGCAGCGGCGAATTCAGGACGATGCTGCAGTCTCTGTGGCGAAGGCAGTGGCGGACGTATCTGGCGGTCGTACTTGCCGGCTGTACCTACCTGGCGTTCCGCCGATGGGGCCTGGGCTCCCTCGTCGACCCGTTGCTTGGTCTTTCCACAGTTCCGCCGCTGGTTGCACGGCTTCAGGAAGGAAGCTTTGCATACCTGAATTATTGGCGGCTGTTGTTGTGGCCGATGTTCGATCTGGGTCCGACTCATATCGTCGATGCGGACCAATATTCCATAGTCTCCGCCGCGTCGGTGGCGACCGATATCGCGGCAGTCGCGATCCTGATCACGGCGATCGCTGCGGCGCTGAAACGTCACGCGCTTGGAGGCATTGTCCTGGCGATGACCTTGGTGCTGCTGCCCTCGTTGCACATCTTGCCGGTGGCTTTCGATGCAAGTCTTTACCATGCCCGTTACGCGATGCTCGCACTTGCACTCATCTGTGCGATTGCGCCGCGCGTAAGCGTGGTCTGGCAAACACCTTATCGGCAAAAACTGCTGGGGGTCATGGCCGTCTTGTGGCTGTGCCTGGCTGTACTGAACCTGCGCGTGACGCTTCCTCTTTGGGCCAATGACGCTGCACTGTGGCAGTGGGATCTGCGCACGAACCCGAATTCGATCGCCGCCAAGGAACATCTGTTGGCGATTGCCGTCAAGCGTGGCGATACGCAGGCCGCGCACAAGGTCCTTGATCTTCTCGGCTCCGATATCGCCCAGTGCGCGACCTGCCGTATTCAGGCGGCTTACCTGGCCATGCGGCAAGGCGACCTGGCCCGTGCAGAAGATCAACTGGCCGCCATGAAGGACGACGACGCACTGGCGTTCAATCGGCACTTGTTGCTTGCGTACATCGAGGCAAACGGCATCTTGCTGGAACTTCGCGAAGATCTGACCGGTGCCGAAGAGGCTTATCGTGATGCCGTTCGAATCGATCCGCAGGAGCCCGTGTCGCAAATGACGCTCGCCACGGTGCTGGCACGGCAGGGAAAAACCGATGAGGCCCGCCAAATCGGCGAGCGGGCAATAGCCTTGTTTGCTCCTCCGGAACGAGCTTTGCGGCGCAAGGAGCTGGAGCGCGCCTTATCCGGGACAAGCGCCTCTGCGCATCCGCCAAACTCCGCTTCCCAGCATGAATAATCACCCACGCGGCGGTGCTGCCGTCGTGATGCATGCCGTAATCCTTATTCTGATCGCTGCCGTCTACTGGCCGATCACACATGCCGGTTTCGTCTGGGATGACACCACCTCATTCCACGATCAAGGCTGGCTGCACGGCGACGCCTGGAAGCAATCCGTTTTTCGCGGCTTCAATGGCTGGATCAATTATTTTCGGCCGCTCGTGGTATTGCTGTTTACGGCGCAAGTGCATGCTTTCGATGCCACCGCGGCGCCCATGCACGTCGTTTCGTTGTGTCTTCACCTGACAGATACGATATTGGTGGGTCTGCTGGCGGCTAAGCTGTCCGGGCGCCACACAAGCTCGCATCCGATGCTGCGAAGCGGTATCCCGATGCTGTTCTACGGCTTGCATCCGGCCCTCATCGAAACGGTCGATTGGATCGGCTGCCAGTTTGAACTCGTACTGACGTTCTTCGTGCTGCTGGGTTTACTGCTCAATCTTCATCTGCGAGGCACACGTGCGCGCGCGTTGAGCGCCGGGTTGTGTTTTTTCCTCGCAGCGTGCTCGAAGGAATCGGCAATCGCGTTCCCCGTCCTGCTTGTGATATTGGACTTGCACACCACCGACGAAGCGCGCGGCTGGGCGGACCTTCTGCGAGTTGTTTGGCGGCGCCAGCGCTACGTATACGCGGCGGTGTTTACAGCTGGGCTCGCCTATCTACTCGCGCGGTATTGGGCCTTGGGATACCTGGTCGTTCCCACAGCTTCGGGACCCATGCTGTCGATCACCCGACTGCAGCAGGTAAGCCTCACTTATCTGAGCTATTGGGAACTGATGATATGGCCGATGCAAAGCATTGGGCTGATCCATGCGGTCGATGCAAAACAGTTCGCCACAATCACGCCTGGTTCGCTGGCGGTCGATATCGCAGCCTTCGCACTCTTGTTGGTTGGGATGGGAACCTTCTGGAAACGCCGCGGGCTTGGAGCCCTGATCCTGGCCGGTAGCGTCGCCCTGCTGCCGGTATTGAACTTGCTGCCGCTCGGGTTCAACGAAGGTCTGTACCACGATCGCTATGCCACGACCGCGATAGCAGTCGTCTGCGCGCTGCTGCCATCGCTGTTGCTAGCCCCGCTGTCTCGGCATGCGCGCATCGCAAAATTCGCCGTGCCGCTCGTCGCGATCACATGGCTCGGATTCGCAGTTGCAAATATCCGCGTGACCACGCCACTGTGGGCCGACGAAGTCGCCCTTTGGCAATGGGCGCACCGTCAGCAACCCGACGCGATCACGCCGAAAAGCCATTTGCTCACCACGTACATCGCTCGTAACGATCACGTGCACGCCCGCGAACTCGCGGACGAATTGCTGACGCAAGAACCACCTTGCCAAGGCTGCCTGCTCAATATCGCGTTTCTCGCTCTCTCCGAGAATGACGCCGCACGCGCGGCGCTGGCATTGGGCAAGCTCAAAGATTCCAGAGTGCTCGCCTACGACAAGGGAATTCTCCACGGATACGTTTTCGCCAACGGAATGCTGCTCGAGCTGCAAGGCGATACGTCCGGCGCAGAAGAAGCGTACCGGGATGCAATTACGCTGGATCCGCTGGATCCCGTGCCGCAGATTACCTTGGCGACACTGCTGGCAAAACATGCCCGGCTCGCAGAGGCCAGGCCTCTGGCGAAAGCGGCGCTGGCGCTCTTCGCACCCGATGAGCGCGCGCGCAGGGAAAAAGAATTCGAGGCCGTTATTGCCACTGCAGGCCGCCCATGATCCGCCGCGCTACATCAATCGCGGCGCTGTTCGGCGTACTTGCATTGGTGGCACTCGTTTACGCACCCGTGCGGCACGGTGGTTTCATCTGGGACGACGAGCTGTGCTTCCACAAGGCGGCCTGGCTGCGCAGTGATTCCTGGACGCATTATTTGTTTCGCGATTTCTGCAATTGGACGGATTATTTTCGTCCGCTGAGCGTGCTGGTTCTGGCCGCGCAGGTGCGCTGGTTCGACGCGGCTCCAGAGGCAATGCACCTGGTTTCGCTGGCGCTGCACCTGTGCAACACCGCGCTCGTGTGGCTGCTCGCCCGCAGCCTCGCGCCCAAGCAAGTGTCCCATGCGGCGTTCGCGGCTTTGCTTTACGGCCTGCACCCGGCGCTGATCGAACCGGTGTATTGGGTCGGCTGTCAGTACGAGATGCTCGTGACGCTCTTCAGCCTGCTCGGCCTGCTGGCCAATGCGCGGCTGCGCAGCGAGTGGCCGCGCGCGTTCGTCGTCGCAGGATGTTTTTTTCTCGCCGCGTGCTCCAAAGAAGCGGCAGCCGCATTCCCGCTGTTGCTGGTGATCTTCGACTGTACCGCGACGCGCACGGCCTCGCTGCGCACCCTGATGCGACAACGCTGGCGCACGTATCTGTGCGTTTTCGTCGCCGGACTCGTGTATCTCGGCTTGCGCCACTGGGCGCTCGGCGGGTTTTCGCACGCCGGCGCGGAGCCTGTGGCCCCGTTTACGCGCATGCAGAAGATCTCACTGGCCTATCTCGACTATTGGAAAGTGCTGGTCCTGCCGATGGCCGGCTTGGGCCCGATTCATCCATTCGACTTCGCGCGATTGACCTCCGGAGCCGCGCTCGCCGCCTGCGCATTCACCGTTGCCATGGCGCTTGGCGGCCTGCACGCACTCCGTCACCATCGCGCGATCGGGTCACTGATCATCGCGGTCAGCGCCGCGCTGCTGCCGGTTTTGCATGTCCTGCCGATCGCCTTCAACGAAAGCCTCTATCACGAGCGCTATGCGATGACTGCGCTGGCTGCCGCGTGCGCGTTGTTGCCACGGGTGTTCGAAGACATGCCACGCTGGCGCATCACGGTGATCGCCGGTCCTGCACTTGCTGCTACGTGGCTGGTCCTGTCCGTGGTCCAGATTCGCACCACGCTGCCATTGTGGATGGATGAACTGAAGCTGTGGCAATGGGCCGCGCGCGAATATCCGGATTCGCTCGTCGCCAAGCAGCATCTGCTGGCCAAGTACATCGAGCGCGGCGATCGACCGCAGGCACGTGCAATGGCCGATGTGCTAATGAAAGACCCGGGTTCGTGTCCGGTGTGCATGCTCAGCATCGCCTACCTTGCGCTCGGCGACGGCGATTCGACTCGTGCTACGGCAGCATTGGACCGCATAAAGTCCGCGCCAGCGCTACCCCACGATCCGCTGTTCCTGCAAGAATTCGTCGTCGCCACCGGCGGCCTGCTGGAATTGCAGAACCAACCCGAAGCCGCCGAAACAGCTTACCGCGATGCGATGTCGATGAATCCCCTGGATCCACAACCGCCCATGAATCTAGCCTTGCTACTGCTGCGTCAAGGAAAACCCGCGCAAGCGCGGGCGATTGCCGACATCGCCGCGTCGCTGCTGGCCTCCGACCAGCGCGCGCCATGGCGCAAAGCGTTTGCGCAAGCCGTCGCAGCGGCTCCAGTGCCGTGAGCTTCGGCCGGTGGCGATTCGTGTTGTGGGCGGTGGCCGTCCTGGCTGTCGTCGCGTGGAGCTACTGGCCGCTGCTCGACGCCGGCTTCGTCTGGGTCGACAACATCCTGTTCCAGAATGCTGCGTGGCTACGCTACGGCGACAGCTGGAAGGATCGCCTATTCCACAATTTTTATGACTGGATCAACTATTTTCGGCCGCTCGCGGTGGGATTCTGGGTCGCGCAGGCGCGTGCCTTCGACGCCGCGCCACAGCCGATGCACACGATCTCCCTCGCTCTGCATCTGGCGAACACGCTGCTGGTCGGCGTCCTCGGATTGCGCCTGACCGCATCTCGTGAAAGTGCTCCAGCCCGCGCAGCGACGATGTGCATCGCGATGCTGCTGTACGGTGTGCACGCGGCATCGATCGAGCCCGTCGCCTGGATCTCGAGCCAAGCGGAAATGCTTGCAACGTTCTTCATGCTGCTGGGCCTGCTGCTGAATTCAACGGTGCGCCACCCGATCATCCGCGCCGCTGCCGTCGCCGTCTGTTTTTTTCTCGCCGCCTGTGCCAAGGAATCGGCCGCTGCATTTCCGCTGCTGCTGGTGCTGTTCGATGCCGTTCAGGATGATCGTGACGCTGGATTCGCCACACGCGTGCGCGCAATCTGGGCGCGTCAGCGGCTGGTTTACGCCGGCGTCTTCGCGGCCGGACTCGGATATCTCGCACTGCGGTATTGGGGTCTGGGATTTCTTCTGCAGCCGTCGAGTGCGCAATCGCTGCCGTATTTTTCGCGACTGCAGACCGTCAGTTATCTGTATGTCACCTACTGGCGCATCATTTTGTGGCCGATGTACGAATTGGGACCGCTGCACCTGATCGACACACGCCAGTTCGACGGGCTGCACTGGAAACAAGCCGGCATCGACCTTACCGCCATTGCCATTGTTGCGACAGCGTCATACCTGGCGTGGAAGCGCAAGCCACTGGGTTTTCTGGTACTCGCTGCGAGCGCCGCGTTGCTGCCGGTGCTGCACGTCATCCCGGTCGCCTTTGATGCAAGCCTGTATCACGAACGCTACGCAATGACCGCGATTGCCGCGGCCTGCGCACTGCTGCCACGCACACTGTCGGCGATTACCCTGCGCGGTTCACGCTGGCGACCCTGGTTGGCCATCGCGTCGATGGTCATGGCCGCATGGCTTGTTCTTGGCCTGGTCAACATTCGCGTCACCTTGCCGCTCTGGACCGACGAGATCAAGCTCTGGACGTGGGTGCTCCAGCGTTATCCGACCTACGATCTCGCGCAAAGCCACTTGCTCACCGCCTACGGTCAAGCCGGCGATCGACTGCACGCACACGAAATCGCGGATCTTTTGATCGCGAGACAGCCGCATTGCGGCGACTGCATGCTCAATGTTGCTGCACTGGCGGTGGAAGATGCCGACGTACCACGACTCAAAGCCGCGCTGGAGAACGCTCGCCAGACGTTCGGCGACACGCCCAATAAACGCGCATGGCAGGCGTACCTGATCGCTGTCGGCCAGTTGCACGAACTGCAAGGCGAACCGCAGGAAGCGGTATCTGCGTACCAACAAGCCATCCGCGTCGAGCCGCTCGACCCGATGGCGCGCATGGACTTGGCTCTGTTGCAGGCACGCCAAGGCTATCCCGTTGAGGCGCGCAACAACATGGATGTGGCGATCACCCTGTTTGCTCCGGAACAGCGTGCCCGCCGAGAAAAGGAATTCGCACACGTGCTGGAACTTTCGCAGATCTCGAACCCGGCTCGGCCCTGAGCTTCACGTCAAGCGTGTTTTCGCTTAATGTCGCGCCCATGAGTGCCAATGCCCTAGTTGTCGACGACGAACGCGATATCCGCGAACTGCTCACCATCACCCTCGGCCGCATGGGCCTGAAGGTGGATACGGCCAGCGACGTTGCCGACGCCAAGCGCAGGCTCGCGGAATCCCGCTATGCCTTGTGCTTTACGGACATGCGCCTGCCGGACGGCAGTGGTCAGGAAATCATCGAGTTGATCGCGCAACAGTATCCAGAAACCCCGGTAGCGATGATTACCGCTTACGGCAACGTCGATGCAGCCGTTAATGCCTTGAAGGCCGGGGCCTTCGATTTCGTTTCCAAGCCGGTCGACATCAACATGCTGCGTCGACTCGTACAAACCGCTCTGCGTCTGGCCGAGGGCAAGCGCAACGAGCCGGCGAGTGCAGGTGCGGCACGCATGCTCGGCGACTCTCCCGTCATCCAGGAACTACGCGCGACGATAAGCAAACTTGCGCGCAGCCAGGCACCGGTGTACATCAGCGGAGAATCCGGAGTCGGCAAGGAACTCGTCGCCCGGCTGATCCATGAGCAAGGCCCGCGCGCGAGCAGCCCTTTCGTACCGGTGAACTGCGGCGCGATTCCCTCCGAGCTGATGGAATCGGAATTCTTCGGCCACAAGAAAGGCAGTTTCACCGGCGCGCAAAGCGATAAAGACGGTCTATTCCAGGCGGCCAACGGCGGTACGCTGTTTCTCGACGAAGTTGCCGAGTTGCCCGTGCACATGCAAGTCAAGCTTCTGCGCGTTATACAGGAGAAAGCGGTGCGACCGATCGGCGGCCGTAGCGAAGTGCCGGTCGATGTGCGCATCCTCTCGGCAACCCACAAGAACCTCGGCAAGCTCGTCGAGGCCAACCAGTTCCGCCAGGACCTGTATTACCGCATCAACGTGATTGAGCTGCGCGTGCCACCGCTGCGCGATCGCCGCGACGACATTCCCAAACTCGCCGGCCGTGTGCTCGAGCGACTCGCCGCAGATAACGGACAATCGCCCGCAAAACTGACGCCGGAAGCGCTGTCGGCGCTGCTCGCGTACGCGTTTCCGGGCAATGTACGCGAGTTGGAAAACGTGCTCGAACGCGCGGTCGCCTTGTGTGAGGGCAACACGATTCGCTCCGATGATTTGCGCCTCGTTCCCGCGTCGGCGAAGGCCGCCGTCAGCACCGATCTGGATGACGATGACGACGAAGGTGATGCCACCGAGGGTGGCTTGGACAGCTACATCAGCAATCTCGAACGCGAAGCGATCATGAAGGCGCTGCAGGAGACGCGCTACAACAAGACCGCGGCCGCGAAGAAGCTGGGCATCACGTTTCGCGCACTGCGCTATAAGCTCAAGAAGCTCGGCATCGACTGAGCGTCCGCATGTCACGCTGGAAGGCCGCCGCGATCCACTCCTCGGTCAGCGTCGTCGTTGCGCTCGTCGCCGGCGCGCTGCTGCTCGGCCTTTGGTATCCGCCGCCGTATTTTCACGCGGCGGGTGCTGACGAGCTGGTGCTGTTGCTCGTGGGCGTCGACCTGGCGCTCGGTCCGCTGCTTACGTTGATCGTCTTTCGTACCGGCAAGCGCGGTCTACACTTTGATCTGACTGCAATAGCCGTGGTCCAGTCCGTGGCGCTGATTTATGGCCTTTGGATCATCCTGCAATCACGTCCGGTATTTCTCGTGGGCGACGTCGACCGTTTCGTGTTGGTGTCGGCGAACGAAATTACCGACCACGATCTGGCGGAGGGCAGCGAAGAGGCGTTTCGCACGCGCTCGTGGATCGGGCCCCGACTCGTGGCCGCGGAACTGCCGGCCGACCCGAGAGAGCGCGGCGCCCTGCTGGATCTAGCGTTCGCCGGTCGCGATATCCAGAACCTGCCCAAGTATTACCGTCCCTATTCGAACGCAAGCGCAGATCTTCTCGCCAAAGCCAAGCCCGTCGCGCAGCTGCGTAGTAAGCACTCCGCGGACCAGCAGCTTCTCGATGCGTGGTTTCGCAAGTCGGGGCGTGCGGAATCTTCGGTCGTCTGGTTGCCACTGCAGGCGCGCAAGACCGACATGATCATGCTGCTCGATGCAAGGAGCAGCCAACCGCTGCAAGCCCTCGCAATCGATCCTTGGTAAAGCGTTTTGGCATGACCTCTGCATCCTACCTGCATATTCGCGGGGGAAACCATGCCCAGCATCAGCAAATCATCCGGCTTCACCCTGATCGAGTTGATGATCGTCGTTGCGATCATCGCAATCCTCGCGGCCATCGCGTTCCCCGCATATCAGGACTACGTGATCCGGTCGCAGGTGAGCGAAGGTCCGGTGGTCAGTGATTCCGTAAAGGACTCGGTGTGGTCGTACGTTGCCGACCAAGGCCACATGCCTGGCAACAATGCGTCCGCAGGCCTCCCGTCCGCAACGTCGATCACCGGCAAGTTTGTTCACGACGTCCTGGTGAGCGCCGGCAAGATAACGATCACCTTTTCCGCATCCCCCCCCCAGCGCGCGAATGAAGCGATCGACGGAAAGACTTTGATCTTTTCGCCCCTTTTTGGCTCTGGATCAGGATCGATAACGTGGATATGTCAGCCCACGGGTACTGTCGACCAAAAGTATCTACCCGCGATCTGTCGACAGGGCAGTAATTAGGGCCTCATTACTGACGTGGTACGTCATTACTTGGCAAATCTTGTTCGTGCATTCAGTCAATGCCAACTGAAGCCTCCTTGTTTTCACGGCTTTTTGTGACGATCATCGCAATCGCAGGGTGAGCAAAGCGGATTCCGCCCATGGCACGGATGGTGCTAGACTTCACGTTGAATTCCTGTAGGTCTTGGGTGGACGCCACGGATGCGTAGGCTGGCCGGAACGACGGAATTCAGGGGCTCTCTACTGTTAGCTAACTCTCGAGGATCTACCATGAAAAATACCAAGGGTTTTACCCTGATCGAGTTGATGATTGTCGTTGCGATCATCGCCATTCTGGCCGCCATCGCGCTGCCGGCTTATCAGGATTACGTGATTCGTTCGCAGGTGTCGGAAGGCTCCGTGCTGGCTGACGGCGCCAAGACTGCCGTTGCCGAGTTCTACAGCAACACCGGTCATCCCCCGTCGACCAATGCGTCGGCCGGCTTGGCGAGCCCGGCTTCGATCACCGGCAAGTTCGTCAATGAACTCGATGTTTCCGGCGGCTTGATCACGACGACGTTCTCGAGCAGCTCGCCGCAGCGCGCCAACAGCAGCATCGACCAGTCGACGCTGCAGTTCTCGCCGATCTTCGGCGCGACCGCAGGCAGCACGGTGTGGACCTGCAAGTCCGCCATCGCGTTGAAGTGGTTGCCGACGATTTGCCGTTCGGGCACGAACTGATACCTCGCTCGTTCGCAATACCAAAAAGGGCCGCATCGCGCGGCCCTTTTTCTTTCCGATGTCGAAATTGTCCAAATTCGCACTCGCGCTGCTGACACTGGCGTTGCTGGCGCTGGGTTGGTGGACGTTCGCACCCGGGTTGGGTGGCAGCTTTCTGTTCGATGACTACGTCAACCTGCCCGCGCTCGGCGAATACGGCGGCGTGCGCGATGCCCACACGCTTTCTCTGTACCTCACTTCCGGTCTGGGTGACCTTACCGGGCGACCACTCTCGTTGCTCAGTTTCCTGCTCGACGCGAACAACTGGCCAGCTCCAGCGGCACCATTCCTGCGCACCAACATCCTCCTGCATCTGCTCAATGGCGCGCTACTGATTGCGGTGTTGTACCGACTCGGCCTTGCTCGGCAGTTGCCGCTTCGACACGCACAGCTCGCGAGCCTCATCGGCGCGGGAATGTGGCTGCTGCATCCGCTCATGTTGTCCACCGTGCTGTACATCGTTCAGCGCGAAGCGATGCTGCCGGCGACGTTTGTCCTCGTTGGTATCCTGCTCTGGCTGACCGGGCGCGAACGGCTGCGGTCTGAGGCGTCCTCCCGCGGTTATGCACTGTGCATCGCCGCGAGTATTGGTTGCACAGCGCTCGCCACACTGTGCAAGGCCAATGGCGTTCTGCTGCCCCTGTTGCTTCTCATCATCGAAGCGACGGTACTCTCAGGCATTCCGGTTCCGTTGCGATTCAAGCGGCTGCGCCGAATCCTGCTCGGGCTACCGCTCGCCGGGGTCGCCATCGTGTTGATCGCGTCGATTCCGGAATGGATGACGGGAGCGGCGAGCACGCGTCCGTGGACCTTGGCACAGCGCGCGCTGACCGAGCCGCGGGTACTGCTCGAATACTTACACCTGCTTGTGCTGCCGCAACCTGTTGGCAGCGGTGTCTTTCACGACAACTTCGTCGCATCATCAGACTGGCTGCACCCGGCATCCACCTTGCCTGCGTTGGCTTGTGTGCTCATTGCGATCGCGGGCGCATGGCTCGCGCGCCGACGCTGGCCGATCCTCGCCTGCGCCGTGCTGTTTTATTTCGGCGGACAAGTGCTCGAATCGACGATCGTGCCGCTCGAGTTGTATTTTGAGCATCGCAACTACCTGCCCGCCATGCTGGCGTTCTGGCCGCTGGCGATATGGCTGTCCGTTCCAGATGGGGCGCGATGGCTGTGGCGCTTGCGCTTGTGCGCAGCGGTCGTGATCCTTGGTGCGCTGGCGCTGGACACGCATATCGGCGCGAGCCTGTGGGGGCAGCCGGAAAAGCTCGCGTTGGCTTGGGCCGAACGCAATCCCGATTCGGCGCGGGCTCAGGCTTATGCGGCACAAATCGACTTGGCTCGCTCGCGGTCTCGCCAGGCCGAGGCGCGGCTGGCAAGAGCGCTGATCGCGCATCCGGAACAAAGCCAGCTTGCGTTCAATCTTGCCAGTGCGGAATGTGAGCTCGGCACGCTGTCGCCCGCTACCATTGCGGCCGTGCGTTACGCCGTGTCACATGACGCGGCCGCGGCACGCCTGGATTTCACCTGGCTGCGAGATGCCGTCGTGCGTGCAAAGAATGAAACCTGCAAAGGTCTGGACCTGGCTACAGTCGCTTCGTTCATCCAGGCCACGCGCGCTAATCACGCGTTCGTCGATGCCCCAGGACGTATCCAGGACTCCGATCATCTGCAGGGCCTTGTTGCGCTGGCCGAGCACGACGACGAGGCTGCGTTTGCATCTTTCGATGCCGCCGCGGCGGCGCTGCCGCGACCCGATACCGCGTTGACGCAGGCTGCACTGCTCGGCGAAAACGGTCGGCCGGATCTGGGATTACGCCACCTCGATCACTACATCGCCGAACATCCATTGCAACCCGCGCCTTTCGGTCTGGCTCCGGCACGCCTGCACAGCTGGCTGCTCGATCGTTCCGGCTATTGGCGCGATGAGTTCGCGCGTGTGCGTGAGCTGCTTGCGCGGGAGCATCGCGCACCCGACAATCCAGCGCACACCGCTGCGAATCCATCCACGCCGAATGAGCGTTGAATCCACCCGGCCGCCCTCGAGCGCAGCCGTTTACCTTCTGCTCGGCCTAGGACTCGTGCTCACCGCACTCGTGTACGCAGCGAGCTTGCGCGGTGGCTACGTGTTCGACGATTTTCCGAACATCGTCGAAAATCGCGAAGTCCATCTGGCGGCGCTGAATTGGCATTCTCTGCGCGCCGCATTGCTGTCCTCTCCGTCCGACGTACTCGTGCGTCCGCTGGCGATGCTCAGTTTTGCACTGAACTGGTATTTCGGCGGCGACGATCCGCAGCCGATGAAATTGGTCAATCTCGCCATCCATCTGTTGAACGGCTTGTTGCTGTTCGGTCTGCTGCGGGCGATTACGCGGCAAGCCAAACCGGACGCGCGCACGCACGCCGATCTTGTTGCCGCCGTTACAGCCAGTGCCTGGCTGCTGGCGCCGATCAATTTCACGGCTGTGGCGTACATCGTTCAACGCATGGAAAGCCTTTGCCATGTGTTCGTGTTCGGCGGGCTGTGGATGTACGTCGCCGCACGCGCGCGCATGTGCGCTGGCGGTCGCGGGCTTGGGGCAGCAATTGCAGGAATCGTGCTCGGCACCGCAGTCGGAGGGCTGGCCAAGGAATCGGCTGCACTGCTGCCGCTCTATGCCTTGATCGTCGAGTGGATTCTATTCGGCTTCAGGGACGCGGACGGCAAGCAAGATCGCCGGCTGTATGCGATGTACGTCTTCGTCCTCATCGTTCCCGCCTGCGGCGCAGCCTGGTGGGCGTGGCACAACGCTCTGCCGGACGCCGCGTGGGCGAGGCGGCCATTCACTCTAGTCCAGCGCGTGCTGACAGAACCGCGCATCGTGCTGGATTACGTGCGCTGGGCGCTGCTCCCGACACCGAATGCGCTGGCGCTCTACCATGACCAGATCGCCCTGTCGCGCGGACTACTCGATCCGCCCAGTGCGCTCGCCAGCATTCTCGTCCTTGCTGGCGCCGGCATCGCCGCAGTGCGCGTGCGGCAGCGCTGGCCACTGGTGGCGATCGGCGTGCTGTGGTTCCTGTCGGCGCACCTCATAACCGCGACGGTTATTCCGTTGGAATTGGCCTATGAGCACCGCAACTACTTCGCCAGTGCCGGGCTCTATCTCGCCGTATTTTCCCTGCTGCTGCCGACGACGGGCGCACGTTTCTCAATTGCGCGCCTCACTGCCTGCATCGCAGTGGCGACATTGTTTGCCTGCGTAACCTCGATCCGCGCACTGGACTGGGCCCACCCGCTGTCGTTGACGATCAGCGAGGCGCAGAAGAATCCGGATTCGCCGCGCACTGCCTACGAACTCGGGCGCACGTACGTGATCCTGTCGCACTATCGCGCGGATTCTCCGTTCATTGCCGACGCTTACGCTGCGCTCGAACGGGCGGCAGCTATGCCCGGGGCGGACGCGTTGCCGGATCAGGGCCTCGTCCTGCTCTCAGGGCATCTGCATCGCGAGATCCCGCCCACGGTCTGGGCGCGTCTGCAGCAAAAACTCAAGACGCAACCGCTTTCGGCGCAAAACATTGGCGCGTTGCACTCGATGTCGCAGTGCGCCATCGACGGCGACTGTCAGCTCCCCGCGGCCGAAGTAGTCGGATGTTTCGTTACCGCGCTTGATCGTTCCCCGACAAATATCCACGTGTTGTCGGATTATGCGAATTATGCGGCCAACGAGCTGCACGATGGCGCCCTGGCCGTGGAGCTTGCACGAGCAGTCGTCGCGCAAGCGCCGCGCGACCTGCAAGCGCGCAAGAATCTGATCTTGCTGCTGATCGCGACCGGCCAGCGCGACGAAGCGAACGTTCTTTATCGCCAGACCCTGCGCGACCTGCCGCAAGCCGCCGACGATTCCGCTTTTCGCGACCTGTCACCCGCCGGGAATCCATGAAAGACACGGCCGGCTATGAACTTGGCTACCGCGCCGACATCGAAGGTCTGCGTGCAGTGGCCATTCTGCTCGTCGTCGCCGCACACGCGGGGCTTCCCGGTTTGGATGGCGGTTTCGTCGGTGTCGATGTCTTTTTTGTGCTGTCCGGATATCTGATTACCGGCCTGCTGCTGCGCCAGATGGGCACCGGCACTTTCGGTTTCGCCGACTTCTACGCGCGCCGGCTGCGACGTCTGCTTCCGGGCTTGTTGCTGATGCTGCTGGTGACCTCGGTGTTGGCGTACCTGCTGGTCGCGCCGGATCAACAGGCCGGGCAAGCGCAGGCCGCAACCGGTGCCGCGGTCTGGCTCAGCAACTTTGTCTTTGCGTTCGGCAATCTCGACTACTTCACTGCGGATGCCGAATCGAACCTGTTCCTGCACACCTGGTCGCTCGGTGTCGAGGAGCAGTTTTATCTGGTCTGGCCCCTTCTGCTGCTGCTCGCATCAGCGCGCGCTGCCGACGTGCGTCGGCTCAAGTTCGTGCTGTGCGGCGTATTCGTCCTTAGCCTCGCGTTGTGCATCGCGTGGACGCAAACAAGTCCGTTGCTCGCGTTCTATATGATGCCGACGCGCGGCTGGCAGTTCGCGCTCGGAGCATTGACCTTTCTCGCCGCCACGCGCGGCGGAAAATGGCAAGGTGGATTTTATGTGAGCGGCTGGCTCGGACTCGCCGCAATTGTCGGCGCTGCCCTCTGCTTCGATCGCAGCGTGCCGTATCCTGGCTTTCGAGCGTTGTTACCCGCGCTCGGCGCCGCCGCCGTGCTCGCCGCAGGTTCGCGTGGAACCGACGGCGTTGTGCGATTCCTCTCGGTATCGCCGATGCAAGCGATCGGTCGTGTTTCGTATGCGTGGTATCTGTGGCACTGGCCGGTGCTGCTGCTCGGCGCCGCGGTCGCTGAATTGAGCATCTGGAATCGCGTGACGCTGGCTCTGCTATCACTCGTCGTCGGCGCGTTTTCCTACTATTTCGTCGAATCGCCGATTCGGCGCAGTCCGCGCGTGATCGCGAAACCTCTACGGACCGCCGTGGCGGCCCTGGTGTCGATGGCCATCGTTGCGTCGCTGTGCGCGCGATGGAGCACACATGCGCAACAGCGGATGTCCGCCCCGGATATGGCGAGATTCGAACAGGTACGCTCGGAAAAGCTGCTCATCTACAAAATGGGCTGCGACGAGTGGTACCACAGCGCACGAGTCAACCTTTGCCTGTTCGGTGCCGTTGATGCCGAACACACAGCGCTGGCAATCGGCGATAGTGTCGGCCTGCAATGGTTCCCCGCATACTACGAGTTGTTCGTAAGGCCCGGCTGGCGCCTGCTCGTTGCCACAAAATCCTCGTGTCCGATGGTTGATGAATCCTTGTTTTATGCGCGCATCGGCCGCGAGTACACCGAATGTGCCCGGTGGCGAAGCGATGTCCTGCACGAGGTCTCATCGCTGCATCCGGACATCGTGCTGGTCGGCTCCAGCCACATGGCGCCGTATTCGCAGGCACAATGGATTGAGGGCACGGCCCGTGTTCTCGATCCGTTGTCCAAGTCCAGCGCTCATGTTTACCTCATGCGCTCCACTCCCGTGCTGCCGTTCGATGGTCCTTCCTGCCTGGAGCCACGCAGCCGTCTGTACGATGTCCTGTCCGCCCACCGCGAATGCGCCGCCAGCGCGCGGAACACGCGGCGCGATGCGATCTACCAATGGCTCGGCAACGCCGCCAGCCGATTCGACAACGTAAGCCTGGTCGACATGACGGATGCGATCTGCCCGCACGAACGCTGTTACGCCGAGCGCAATGGCACTATCGTGTTCCGCGACGACCAGCACCTGTCCTCGGCATTCGTGCGGTCGCTCGCCGGAGTGCTTGCCGACCGGCTCGTGCAAAGCGCGCAAGACCGCGACAAAAACGGTGTATCCGCCGTGCCACAATCCTCGCCATGAACATCCTGGTCTGTGGGGGCGCCGGCTACATCGGTTCGCACATGTGCAAGCTGCTCGCAAACAGCGGGCACAGGCCAGTCACATTCGACAATCTGTCCACCAGCCATGAATGGGCGGTCAAATGGGGCCCCTTGATTCGCGGTGACTTGCTCGATCCAGCCGCACTGACAAAAGCGTTTCGCGAGCACGGCGTGCAAGCCGTTATGCATTTTGCCGGGCGCTCGGTAGTTTCGGAATCGGTCCGCGATCCGGCGCTGTACTTTCGCAACAACGTCGTTGGCACGCTGAATCTGCTCGACACGATGCGTGCCGCGAACGTGAACAAGATCGTGTTCTCTTCGAGCGCCGCGGTCTATGGCAACCCGCAGTACACGCCAATCGATGAGGCGCACCCGTGCGCGCCGATCAATCCCTACGGCCGCAGCAAGCTCATGGCCGAGCAGATGCTCGCCGGGCACTGCGACGCCTACGGACTGCGTGCCGTCGCGTTGCGCTACTTCAATGCCGCAGGCGCGGACGCCGACAGCGAGATCGGTGAAGCACACGAACCGGAAACGCATCTGATTCCGAACATCATCAAATCGGCGCTCGATGACGCATCGGGGCCGTTCAAGATTTTCGGCAACGATTACCCGACGCCCGATGGCACCTGCATCCGCGACTTCGTCCACGTCGCAGACCTGTGCGAAGCGCACCTGCTCGCGCTCGAGTATGTCGACCGCAACGAGGGATTTACCGCATTCAACCTGGGCACGGGCACCGGCAACTCCGTGGCCGAAGTGCTGACTGCCTGCCGCGCCATATGCGCTGGCCGGCCTGAATCCACCCTGCAGCCGCGCCGCGATGGCGATCCGGCCATGCTGGTCGCCAGTAATGCCGCAGCCGGACACCTCTTGGGCTGGCGGCCACGGCGAACGCTTGCCAATTGCGTGGAAAGTGCGCGGGCATGGCATCATCGCCAGCTATGAAAATGATCCGCAGCGCCAAAGACCTGGCCATCAATGGCGCACCACCGGCCTTTGCCGAGCCGATACATGTGGGCCGCCCCAACATTGGCGACCGTGCCGCATTCATGCGCCGCGTCGAGCAGATACTCGACAACCAGTGGCTCACCAACAATGGGCCGATGGTGCAGGAATTCGAGCGCCGCATCTCCGGCTATCTCGGCGTCAAGCACTGCGTCGCCATGTGCAACGGCACGATTGCCCTCGAAATCGCCATCCGTGCCCTGGGTCTGCATGGCGAGGTCATCGTGCCGTCGTGGACGTTCATCGCCACGGCGCACGCACTTTACTGGCAGGACATCACGCCGGTTTTCGCCGACATCGATCCACTCACCCACAACCTCGACCCGGCGTCCGTGCGCCGCATGATCACGCCGCGCACGACGGGCATCATTGGCGTACACCTTTGGGGTCGCGCGGCACCGATCGACGAACTGCAGGCGGTCGCCGACGAGCATGGTCTGAAATTGATGTTCGATGCCGCGCACGCATTCGGCAGCACTTACAACGGAAAATCCATCGGCCAATTCGGGGCCTGCGAGGTATTGAGTTTTCACGCCACCAAGGCCTTCAATACGATGGAAGGCGGCGCGGTCGTTACCAATGACGACGAACTTGCCGAGGCGATGCGGCTGATGCGCAACTTCGGGTTCGTCGGCTACGATAATGTCATCCACCCCGGCACGAACGGCAAGATGGTCGAGGTCTGTGCGGCCATGGGACTGACCAATCTCGACGTGCTGAATGAAGTTTTTGCCATCAATCGTCGTAATCACGCCGCCTACAAGGCAGCGCTCGGCGCCCTGCCCGGCGTTCGCGTTATCGACTACGATGCGAACGACTGCAACAGCCATCATTACGTCGTCGTCGAAGTGGACGGACGTTGCCCCGCTACGCGCGACCAGATAATCGGTGCGCTGCACGCCGAGAACATCCTCGCGCGCAAATACTTCTGGCCGGGATGTCACAAAATGAAACCCTACCGCGATCTGTTCCCTCACGCCGGGCTCATGCTATCGAACACTGAAACGCTCGCGGCGAAAATCATCGTTCTGCCGAATGGTGCGGATTTAAGTGAAGCTGCCATCGCTACGATCTGCAGCATCTTCGGCGTCCTTGCCGGCCAGAGCGCTCGCACAATCCAAGATTTGGCCAAAATTCATTGAAGCAAATTCGGCTCTCGAGACGGGGAATCGTCAATCCACTCTATTGCCGAGGAACCCAAAGCTCATGCAAGCCACTGCCATCGCCCGCGAACTTGCTACTCAGGGCTACTCGATCGTACGAGGGTTCTTGTCAGACACGGACATATCTCCTGCATTCATCGCGCACCTGGAATCGGCCAACAAATTTTTTGATGGCGTGATCAACGACATCCCGGGTCCGGAGATGGCCAGCATTCAAAAAAAAATTGGTGCGCTCATTCCCGACGTAGCGCGAGAACTTGGCATTACGATCAGTCCTGGCCTTTATGGCTACAGCGCAATTCGCATACAACACGCAGAAGGCCCCCCAGCGCTGCGCAAGCCTTTCAATGTCCACCAAGATCCGAAAATCGCGCCCGGTGGGGTACTGAATTGGCATCTCGACCATTTCAGCTACTACCTGCATCGCGATCACACCAACTGGTTGATCTGCTACATGCCCGTGGTCAAGTCATCAAGGAAACTGGCTAATCTCGCGATTGTCCCCAAAAACGTCGTCGAGGCTCTCGACCCGGAATTGCAGGAGCGCATTCAAGGCCGGGGCGCCATGCGCTTTCGCTGTGTCGAGGAGGACACGGTTGAATGGTTCAAGCTGCGTTTTCCGGAGCAAGCCATTCAAATTGGCGACTGGTTTGTCATCGACGACTTTGAAGATTCCACCATGGGATGGAAGATCAACTTCGACCTTGAACAGCACAAGGTCGTACCTGAACTCGATGAAAAAGACCTGCTCATCATGCGTGCGGATATCATTCATCGCACCAACGATGCCGGAATTGATCGCATCTCGATACGCTGCGATGCGTTGCCGGTACAGGCAGCCAAACTCAGCACTCGTCTGGGCCTTCTGAACCTCACCCTGCGCTACCCGTTCATGGGCGCCAAGCGGCGCTACAATCTCAAAAAATGGCTGAAGCAGGCTTGGCGGCGAGCTTAGCGCTCAGCCCAAAGCACTTTTTGATCCTACGTACTTGATTCGATCACCGACATGTACGCGCGTTGAAAATGCGCCACCCTGTCTTCTATACCTTCGCCAATTACCGCAAAGCGCTGTGCATTCCGCAGTCCTGCCTGAACTTTGGCGCAAATACCCTCGTCTTCAACGAAGACTTGGCGGGTGAAAGCATGGCCATCGGCGTAGATGTGCTCCATCATCTTGCGTCCCATTTCCGTCTGCTTTTCAAATTCCACTCCAACCGTGCGCGAATGCACCGTGGTGATGTCAGCGGCAGTCGGCTCGAAGCGCTGCACGTGAAAGCTGTAACCCATGAATGAGGTGACGGTCAAATTGGGGAATATCAGGTGATGCGTGTAGTGTTCGAAGCGCCACGGCCAGCGTCCGATTTTCGATTCCTGCCGCGAGAACTGCTCAACCCATTTCTGCTCCGCAGCATGTTCAAGATAGTTATGGCGGGGGTCGTCCAGAAAAAAAACGGGCGCTGAATCGTCACGGCTCATGCCGCTGACTACACCAAAAGTGCTGGAATGCACGGAGCGCACGTGATAACCCTCGAGCGAGTTCTCGATCACGACTTTCCAGTTCGCGCTCACATCCTGCCGGAACTCGTCGAGAATTCCGCTCATTCCCTTACTGGCGCGCTCGAGAAAATCGTATTGATTTCCGAGAAATGTGCGCAACGCCATACCTTCAGCGGAAAGACGTACGAAGACAAACTGGCCGACAGCTTCGCAGGCAAATTCAAACAATCTGTACTTCTCGGGATTTTCGACGACATCGGGAAATGCTTCCCTGCCGGGAATGCCGGTCGGTATGCCCTGCCGGTTGTATACCCAGCTGTGATATGGACAACGTAGCGCCCCATCATGTCTGCCGATCTCGCACAACTGCGCATGTCGGTGCGAGCAGACATTCAGGAATGCTCGTGGTTTTCCGTTTTCATCGCATTGAAGCAGCACCTCGCTGTTTCCCACGCGGACGCACAGGTGAAAGCGCCCCTGCAATTCCAGCAGCAATCCGGCAAATACCCACGATTGACGAAAAATGCCTTGCAACTCCCTGGCGTGGTGCTGTGAGTCGGTGTAAAAATTTGGTGGAATCAGGCCTGTCGGCATCGTTTGCCTTTAGCGGAATTCAAACCGGCGTGCTGGGTTTCCCAACACCGTGATCCCCGGGGGAATCCGTCCCATTACTACACTGCCCGGGCCCACCGTCACGCCATCGCCTATCGACGCCTTGTTGGTGACGACACAGTTCGGATGAATGGTGACCGAATCGCCGATGCGTGCACCTCCGGCAATCGTGCAATGACTGTTGATCTGGCACCACTCTCCGATCCGCGCATCGTGGCCTATAACCGTGTACTCCTGGATATGGGTGAATCCGCCGATCTGCACTTCCACAGAAATGCCGACGCCGGGTCCGATCATGCAACCTAGCCCAATGTTGGCATGCCGGCTCACATTGGCGCGCGGATGCCGTACGGTCACAAACGTAGCGTTGTGTACCTCTCGCAAAGCAGCGGTGTACTTGCGGCGTTGCTGCGGGTCGCCAAGCGCGGCAAAGAAGACGTCATTAGGTCCCGGAACATAGGTCAACGGATCGCCGACAATAGAAAAATGACGCGGTATTCCTTTCAAGATATCCGCACGATTGTCGAGAAAACCCTTGAAGCGGAACACCGGGTTGTCATCTTCTATATAGCCCAATATCTCCCGGCCATAGCCCCCCGCACTGACAATCAACAAATCGCGTCGTGTGTCCATGTCAGGTCACCGTCAATCCTCCGTCCATGACGAGCGTCGTGCCTGTCACCCAACGACTCGCGTCGGACAAAAAATAAATTGCCGCATTTGCCACGTCTTCCACGGTGCCGAAACCGAGCGGATAGTTGCTCTCCTCCTGCTCCAGCCCGCCTACCAATTTTGCGGTGGCATCGAGTAAAGGCGACTTTACCAGCGCTGGAGAAAGGCAGTTGGCGCGAATGCGCCGCTTGGCGACTTCCATCGACAAACTGCGCACGATGGCGAGCAAGGCCGCTTTGGTGCCGGAATACACACCTACGCCCGGCACTCCGATATGCGCCGCTATGGATGAGATGAACAGCAACGAGCCGCCTTCCTGCACCAGATTACGCTTGAGCAAGCCTTGCGTCAGCAACATCGGCGCTTCAACGTTGATTGCCTGCACCTCGCGCATATGCTGTTCGGTGAACATGCGCACTGGAGCGAGACGTGAAATGCCCGCGGTGTGAGCGACGCCGTGTACTGGCATGCCGCCCAGAGCCGAAATGACGGCGTCGCGGCCTGCCGCATCGGTCAAATCAGCGCGCACCATCTGGTGCCCGCTACCCACCTCGTCCAGTAGTTGTTGTGTTTTGTACAAACGCTCTTCATCACGCCCTACGCCGATGATGTTCGCGCCCATTTGTGCGCAGGAAACGGCAATCTGCCGACCGATCCCAGATGAAGCCCCTGAGACAAGAACACGCTTACCTGCCAAGGAAAAAGGATTCCGGGTGTGACTCATGATTCGATCAACGCCGGGAATACCGCGTTTTCGATATCGAGAATGCACGTGCCCCAAGACAGGCCTATACCGAAGCCGCTCAGCAATATTTTTTTCCTACCCGTCGCCAGCGCTTCGCGCAGGCGAACGGTCATTGTCACCGGCAATGAAGCACCGCTGGTATTACCGAAATCGTGCAGCGTGCTCGGCACCTTTTCTTCTGGCAGGCGCAGTTTCTTGCGAATGGTTTCGTTGATCATCTTGTTGGCTTGGTGAAAAACGAAATAGTCGACTTCATCCTTGCCGACACCAACATCGATCAACAATTTGTCCACCGCCGGCGGCACGCGCTGCGTCGAAAAGCTCAGTACGGCCGGACCATCCAGCACGAGGTCTGTGCCGCGATGCCAATAACCGCCTTCGTCGCGCCGCTCGATCAGGTGACTCATTTCGACCGGCTCGCGGTGCCCGCCCACCGGCAGGATGATTGCTTTGTAGCCGCTGCCGTCACTGTTCAGGTCGAAATGCATTGGTGGCGCATTGGCATCGAATTCCAGCGCCGTTGCCGTGCCTGCATCGGAAAACAACGGATCCTTCTCTTCGGCGGAACGATCGCCAACCAGCAGCAAAGCCTTTTTAATCGCACCCGCGGCGATCATGCTGCCGATCAGATGTATGCCGAACGGGTAACCCGAGCAGCCAAGGTTTACATCGAAGGCAATCGTAGTCTGCGGCAGCTGCAGTCGGTCTTGCAGGATGATTGCCGTAGCGGGAACCGGATAATCGGGTGACTGGGTGACGACGATCAGCGCATCGATATCAGCCTTGTTCCATTGCAGATCGGCCAGCAGTTTCTCCGTGGCTATCAGGGCCAAGTCGGAAAACGTCTGCCAGTCGGGGCACAGTCGACGCGTATAGATACCGATGTTGCGCACGAGACGCTCGCGCTCTGAACGAATCTGCGGCGGCGCGTCGTTGACGTTGTGAAATACGCGTTTTGGCACGCACGTAGCCATGCCTGCGAACCGCACATTGCGTAGGGTGCACTGGCTCATTACTTCACGCCGCCAGCGCGTACAGGTCGTTCACTGTTTCGCACTTCTTGATGTCAGGGCCGACGATGACTTTGCCGTATTCGGTGTCGAACAGCACGATGGTTGCCAGTGCAGCAAGAGAATCCCATTCGGGCAATGCGGAAAGCTTTGTATCCGGCTTGACTTCGACAGGTTCCTGGAAGTCCACGGCGGAAAGGAATTGTTCGATAAATTGCTCGATGGTGACCATGCGTTGCTCTGACCCCTGTGCGAAAATTGCTGAATGTTGTGATCCTGGGCCAATCGGGTGCGATCAGCTGTTGCTTTATCAATGGGACGCGCCCGATATGCCCTTGCAAATACTAGCGTATTCGCCGGAATTGTGTGCGGTGAGGTCGCCCGGAAACCTGCTAGGGCATACCTTGGGGGCGCCGCCGCCACCCCTCGAGAGGTTGACCGGGGAGCGTGCTAAGCTGCAAGAGCTGTGCCGACGACGGATGGAGCAACAAACGATCGACACTTTGATGAACACGCGGGCCGAAGGAAACGTTGTCCCTTCCCGGCTCCGGTCCGGATGTGCGCCTGATCATCTCGAAACGGGCGCTGCGCTATCCAGACTATCCGAGCCGACATGAACATCATGCGTGAGCGCACCGCCCACGCGGTGTTTTGGAGCGCAATCGAGATTACCGCCCGTTATGGCAGCCAAGCCATCGTTACATTGATCTTGGCCAGACTGCTCACGCCCAACGCTTTCGGCTTGATCGCCATGCTGCTCGTATTCACGAGCCTCGGAGCCTTGCTTACTGATGCCGGTTTCGGAACAGCCCTTGTGCAGCGCAAGGATGTCACCGCAGACGATGAAACAACCGTGTTTTGGTTCAATGCCGCCGCTGGCGTGCTCATGGCCGCTTTGCTTTGGATCAGTGCCGGGGCGATCGCCGAGTTCTTTTTCCAACCCGAGCTCGCCGCCCTGACAAGGCTCGCCGCCTTCGCCGTACCGCTGGGAGCACTAGGCGCCGTGCCGGATGCACTGCTGACGAAACGCTTCGATTTCCTGTCGCGCACACACGCCCAGCTGGTCGCTTCGACCATTTCCGGTGCAACGGCAATCCTTCTTGCATGGCTTGGCTATGGCGTATGGAGCTTGGTATGGCAAGCGTTGACCGCCGCCGCGCTGCGTTCTGCCTGCCTGTGGTTCTTTTCTGGTTGGCGACCACGCGGATCGTTTCGGCTCACTTGTTTTCGCTCGCTGTTCGGATTCGGCGGCTACATGCTGATGTCCGGCCTGCTCAACACCATTGCCGGACGCCTGCAGTCGGCAATCATCGGCAAGCTGTTCGATGCGCGCTCGCTCGGATTTTACACGCTGGCACAAAGCGTACCGGATGCTCCGATGTCTTTCATCGGCACGCTGCTTGGCCGGGTCGGTCTGCCGGTGTTCTCCACGATGTCCGATCGTCCCGACAAGCTTCGCGAAGCACTGCGCGTGTCGTTGCGATTATCCATGTTCCTGTTCATTCCCTGCATGTTTGGTATTGCGCTCGTGGCACGTCCGCTGATCATCACGGTGTACGGTGAGCAATGGATTGCGGCCGCGCCGGCCGTTTCCTTGTTGTCCATCGCCGCGTCGTTTTGGCCACTGCATATCCTCAACCTTGCCGCGTTGAATGCTCAAGGTCGCTCCGATCGATTTTTCAATCTGGAGGTATTCAAGAATCTCACCGTGGTCGCCGCAACTTTGAGCGCCGCACCGTTTGGCCCAAACTCGATCGCGGGCTCCATGATCATTGCCGCAGCATGCTGCGCATTCATCAACACCTGGTATACGAAAAAAACCATGGGTTTCGGCTTGACTTTACAATTGCTCGATCAGAAAGATACCGCCGTACTTACTGTTTTGGCCTTCATACCGGCGTGGTGCGTGCTCCACTGGACCCGGATGGGAGTTCTACCCACTCTCGCGGCAATCGCCCTGGCAATCCTTGTCTATTTTGGCGGGGCCGTCGCGTCAAGACATCCAGCGTTGACCGATCTGCTCAGCGTTATGCGCAATCTGGCGCGGCGACCCGGCGTTGACCACGATGACTGATATTTCAGTCCGGGAAATATCGGATCGGGCCAAGTTGCCTGAAGCGCCGTTGGTCAGCGTCACCATGCTCGCGTACCGGCATGAGGAATTCATTGCGCAGGCGATCGAGAGCGTCGTCGGTCAGCAATGCGGCTTTCCGTTCGAACTCATCATCGGCGAGGACTGTTCTCCGGACCGCACGCGAGAGATCGTGTTGGAGTACCAACGACGTTATCCGCATCTGATTCGTGTATTGCTCTCAGACCAGAACGTCGGCATGCAGGCGAATGCGGTGCGCTGCGCTGCGGCGTCGCGCGGCAAATATGCTGCCCCCTGCGATGGCGATGACTATTGGTGCGACACCAGCAAACTCGCACGGCAAATCGCGGTGTTCGAGCAGCAGCCCGAATGCGTGCTGGTCTTTCATGCGGCAAAGACCATCGACGCCCAAAGCGGACACGAAGGCATTACCGGCAGACGCTCTCCGTATTCCAGATTCCTGCGAACGGAGGAAGTGATCCTCGGCGACGGAGGATTCATTCCGACCGCTTCGATCATGCTCAGAGCAGTCCCCGGCCTGAATCCGACGTGGGCCGTAAACTCTCCGGTTCCGGACTACGCCGTACAACTATGCGCGGCGTATCTTGGGCGTGTGGCCTATATCGATCGAGTCATGTCGGTGTGGCGGACCAACGTTCCCCATTCCTGGTCGCATCGGCACACTCCTGACTTTTCCCATCAATTTGAACACGCGCGGCAAATCGAACGCATGTTCGATGATTTTTTGGCCACCGGTGATTTACGCTATCGAAAGGCAGCAGCTCGAATGGTCAGCAAGTACTATTCGGATGCGCTCGTCCGCGTCGCGACGGACAAGGCGCGAGCACGTGAGGCTTATGCAGAAGTTGCCGCCAAACTGTCAGGCAGCGATCGCTTCCTGTCATGGCTCGCGGCGACACGAGGGCTGCGCCTGCCAGCGCTCAAGACTGCGATCCGAAAAGCAGACTCTTTGCGACGGCTGATCTATTCACTGCTGACGACGCAACGCCTAGATGCGTAGACCAACTCACTCGGCCAGGGGCACCGAAATGACCGCCAGGAAAACCGCTACGACGACCCGTACCGCGAGCCGCTACGGCTGGCTTCCCGATCTGCCCGATCAACGCGATCATTTTTACGGTGCGCTGCACGCGGTTCCCGCGCGTCTGCCAGCCAAAATCGACTTGCGCGCACAATGTTCGCCGATCGAGGATCAAGGCCAGCTCGGCAGTTGTACGGCGAACGCGCTTGCGGGTGCGCTGGAGTTTCTCGAGTTGAAGGAGGCGCAACCGTTGGTCGACCTCTCGCGCTTGTTCATCTACTACAACGAACGTGTGATCGAACACAGCGTGAAGCAGGATTCAGGCGCGATGTTGCGCGACGGCATCAAGAGCCTGGCCAAACAAGGCGTCTGTGCGGAAAAGCTCTGGCCGTACATGGTCAAGCAGTTCGCCAAGAAGCCTACATCCGCGTGCTACACACAAGCCAAGGTGCACACGATTTCCAGTTACCAGCGATTGTCCAGCACCGATGAGATGCGCGCGTGTTTGGCTGCCGGTTATCCGTTCGTGTTCGGCTTCACCGTGTACGAAAGTTTTGAATCGGAAACCGTGGCCAGGACCGGCGTGCTGAACCTGCCGAAGGAAAACGAACGCGCGATCGGCGGCCACGCGGTCTGCGCGGTGGGTTACGACGACAAGACGCAGCGCTTCACCGTGCGCAATTCGTGGGGCGTCGACTGGGGCAAGCAAGGTTACTTCACGATGCCGTACGCGTACCTGGCCGACCGTAACCTGTCGGATGATTTCTGGACGATGCGGCGCATGGCCGGTTGAGTGCAAGGCACGCCTCACGTGGACTCCTCGCCCATTCTTGTCGTCGGTGCTGGCTATGCCGGCAGTGTCGTTGCGCGCGAGCTGGCGGACGCGCGTCGGCGTGTGCTGGTGATCGACAAGCGGCCGCACGTTGCCGGCAATGCTTACGATGAATACGACGCGCACGGCGTGCGCGTGCACCGCTACGGTCCGCACATCTTCCACACGAATGGCGAGCGCATCTTCCAGTGGCTATCGCGTTTCACGCAATGGCGGCCGTATGAGCACCGCGTGCGCGGCGTGCTCGACGGCGTGTGTTATCCGTTTCCGATCAACCGCGATACGCTGAATCGATTGTACGGATTGAATCTGGACGAGGCCGGCGCTGCGGCGTTTCTCGAACGCGTACGCGAACCGCGCGAGCCGGTGCTGACCAGCGAAGACGTCGTGCTCAATTCCGTAGGCCGCGATCTGTACGAAAAGTTCTTTCTCAATTACACGCGCAAGCAATGGGGACTGGATCCCTCGCAACTCAAGGCCGGCGTGGCCGCGCGCATTCCGGTGCGCACCAATACCGACGACCGCTACTTCACGGACGTGCACCAGGCGACGCCGCTGCACGGCTACACGAAAATGTTCGAGGCGATGCTCGATCACCCGAACATTCGCGTCGAGCTTGGCGTCGATTTTGCCGACGTGCGCAAACGTGGAAGCTTTGCCCACACGATCTACAGCGGCCCGATCGATGCTTATTTCGAATTCTGTTACGGCCGCCTGCCGTATCGCTCGCTGCGCTTCGAGCACGAGCACTTGCCGGGCGTGAGGCAATATCAGGAAACCGGCACGGTGAATTATCCAAACGATCACGCCTACACGCGCATCACCGAATTCAAGCACATCACCGGGCAAGTGCACTCGGGTACGTCGATTGTGCGCGAGTATCCACAGACAGAGGGCGACCCGTACTATCCGGTTCCGCGCGCCGAAAACGAGGCGCTGTTCAAACGCTACGAGGCGCTGGCGGAGAAGGAATCCAACGTCACCTTCGTTGGCCGGCTCGCGCAATACCGCTACTACAACATGGATCAGGTTGTCGGCGCGGCGCTCGCTGCCGCGAAAAAATTGATTGGATGACGATGCGTATCGCCTTCCTCTGCAAGCGCCGCTACATGAGCAAGGACGTGATTCTTGATCGCTACGCGCGCCTGTATGAAATCCCGTTCCAGCTCGCGCGCCTGGGCCATACGGTTCGCGCGTTCTGCCTGAGTTATACGAACGACGCACAGCAAGGCGGCTGGTCGCATGCTGCAGCGCCGGGAAGCTTGCAGTGGGAATCCACATCGCTCGGGCGCGCGTATGTGCCTGCGCTGCTGAGCTATCCGGTCTGGTTGTTGCGGCGGCTACGCGAATTTGCACCGGACATTATCATCGGCGCTTCTGACATCCCGCACGTTGCTCTCGGGTATTGGCTGAGCAAGCGCCTGCACGTGCCATTCGTTGCCGATCTCTACGATAATTTCGAGGCTTTCGGTCAGGCGCGCATCCCCGGCATGGTAACGGCACTTCGCCACGCCGTGCGCGGCGCGGCCCTGGTCACGACCACGAGCGAACCGTTGCGCGCGCTGGTCGTCGATGAGTATCGCGCGCGCGGCACGGTGATCGCGATGCCGAGCACGGTCGACAAGTCGGTTTTCCATGCGCGAGACCGCGCCGCTTGCCGGGCGGCGCTGGGTTTGCCTATCGATGCGCAGCTCATTGGCACCGCGGGTGGATTGAACCGCGACAAGGGCATTCTTGCGCTGTACGACGCTTGGCAGCTGTTGGAACGCTCCCGTTCGAACCTGCACCTGGTGCTGGCGGGCCCATGCGAGAGCGGCACGCCGCCCCCCGCCGGCGCACGCGTGCATTACCTGGGCGCGCTGCCGCACGCGCGCATAGCCGAAGTGTTTTGCGCTCTGGACGTGGGTGTCATCTGCATTCTGGATACGCCATTCGGCCGCTATTGTTTCCCGCAGAAAGCCTACGAAATGCTCGCATGCAATTTGCCGGTGGTCGCGGCGGATGTCGGCGCGATGAGCTCGCTGTTTGCCGACGCGCCCGACACACTGTTCGCCGCCGGCGATTCGGCCAATCTGGCGCGCAACATCGAAGCGAAATTGCGCCAGCCCCGCCCGCCCGATATCGCGATCGGCGATTGGCCTGCCGTCGTTGCGGACCTCGAACCGAGGCTGCGCGCGCTACTTCATTGACGCAGCACGCCGCGCAAGACTTGCGAATATCGCGCTGCCGTCACGTTCCAATCCACCTTGTCGATGATGCGCTCGCGCAGCGCAAGCGCTCGCGAGCGCGCGCGTTCGGGTGCATCGAGTACCGCCAGAATGGCGCCGGACAAAGCGTCGGGATCGGCAGGGTTGACGACGATCTCGTCTGCATCGATGCCGAGCAAATCGTGGACACCGGCGACGTCTCCAACTACCACCGGACAGGCGCAACCGATCGCTTCCATCAATGCCACCGGCAACCCTTCCTGGTCGCCGGACTCATCGCGCACGAACGGGGCCACAAAAACGCTGGCGCGCCGATACAGGCCAGGCAAGTCAGCCTGCCGCACCGGCCCGAGAAAATCCACGGTGTGTGCCACATCAAGCTGCTTCGCACGAGTCTTGAGCGAAGCTTCCTCCGGACCGAAGCCGGCAATCGTAAGGCGGATTCGCGCCTTGCCTGTGAGCATGCGCGGCAATGCATTCAATAAATGCTGCAATCCTTTTTTCGGCACGAGCCGCCCGACGAACAGCAACTCGCTTTCCGCGCGCGGGACGGTTGAATCGGGCGCGAACCGCTCCCGCAGATCCACGCCCATCGGCAGCACTTCGATACGCGGCGGATGCAGCCCAAGGCGTTGCGCTTCGTCACGCATGGAACTGCTGACTACGGTCATCGCCGCGCAATCCGCAGCGACTTTGCGTTTCAAAAATGTTGGCGCATGGCCGCGCAACCCAAATAGGTCGCCGCCGTGAGAAGTGACGACATAGGGAATGCGGGTTCGCTTGCACAAGTAATGCGCGATCAAGCCTTGCGGCAACAGCCAGTGCGCGTGGATGACCTCGACGTGGCGCTTGCGGATGAGTCGCCGCGCCGCAAAAAATTGAGCGAGCACGAAGGTCGGCAACAGCAGCCATTTCCATTTTGCGCGGCGCAGATTGGCAACGATGCCGCCGTTGCTGACCAATGTTTGCCAATTGCGCGGCGCGTAGTGATAGCGCACGATCTCGACGCCATCGAGCGAACCGTCGGCTTCCGCGCCGGGAGCATCGGGCACAAGCGCGACAACGTCGAAGTCCTCGACGAGTCGCCGACACAGTTCATGCACGAAACCAGGTTCGTGATCGCCTTTCCAGCGTGGATAAGTCGAAGCGAGCACGAGCAGACCAGGCCGCGGCGACCGCGCTGTCATGGCCATGCTGCTGCCTTCCTGCGCCTGAGCAGATAGACATGCGTGGGACTGATGCTGCGCAGGCCTCGCAGCACGCCGTCCGGCAAGCTCGCCATCAAGCGCAGCAATGGCGCGTCGGGTTTCTCGACCGTGGCGAGGTGGCGCAACGCCGGAACGAACATATTGCGCGATTCCAATCCGGCTGCATCCAGCATCGACTCCAATGGACTTTTCGACAACGGTTCGCAGTCGTAGACAGCGCCCGTGCGGAAAAACCGCAGATACGCGGTGCGCCATCGTCTTGGCAGCCAGCTCAGAAACGCAACGTGGTAATGCGGCTCGATAAGTTGCCAGCGGTTCGGCGAGGCCAGGTAGCCGATGCCGTCGTCGCGCATCACCCTGGCGATTTCGCGCAGATGATCGATCTGCTCCGCGGATTCGCCGACATGTTCCAGCACGTGATTGCTGATGACGGCGTCGAACGCGCCGTTCTCGAAAGGAAGCTTCACGCCATCGACCTGTTGAAACCGATAACCGTCCGCGATGCTCCGCTGATCAGTCACATCGACGGCATCGACGTCGCAATGCAGACCCGATTCGGTCGCAAAGTAATGCGCAATCGCACCCGAACCGGTGCCGATTTCCAACAGCCGCAAGTGCCGTCCGGGAATCGGCGCAAGCGCCATCAGCGCCTTGATCTTTTCCGCCTTGGGCAAGCGTTCAGCCGGATCCAAAGCGGCGTGGGGCAGACGGGCGGGACTATTCCTCACATATCGCGCCGATAGGTCAACGCCGTGATCTGTTCCGAAATCAATCCGATCAGGAACACGATCACCGCCGCGCTCCACATCAGCGTGCTCATGTTGGTCAGACGTCCGGAATGCGCAAATGTATACGCGTAGTTGGCGCAGCCCAGGGTGAAGAAAATCGCGCTCGCGGGCGCAAACAGCTTCAATGGCGAATACAGCGTGGCGATCTTGAAGATGATCAGCAGGAAACGCAGTCCGTCGCGTATTGGTTTGATATGGCTGCGGCCAACGCGCTTGTGCACGGCGATCGGTTCGTAACTGACCGCGTACGCGCTGCGGAAGAATGCCATCGTGATCGTGGTTGGATAGGAAAAGCCGTTCGGCAGCAGATGCAGGAACTCGCGAAACTTGTCCGCGCGCACGGCGCGAAATCCCGACGTGAGGTCGGCGATCTCATGCCCGGTCATGCGCGTTGCCAGCCAGTTGTAGAAAGAGTTCGCCATACCCCGGCCGACGCCGGCTTGCCCGGACCAGTTGCGCGCGCCGACAACCATGTCGAAACCGGCCTTGAGGCGTTCGAGCAGGCGTGTGATGTCCGCTGGATCGTGTTGCGCATCGGCATCCATGAACACGATGACGTCGCCTTTGGCGGCACGTGCACCACGCTTGATCGCAGCGCCATTACCCATCGAATAAGGCTGCCGCAGCACGCCAACTCCGTGCCGAGTACAAATCGCGGCGGTGTCGTCGCTGGAGCCGTCGTCGACGACGAGCAGCTCCGCATCGGGCTGGGCCTGACGCAAGCGCGGGAGCAGGTCCGCCAGTGCCGCGGCCTCGTTTTTTGCTGGCAAAACAATGCTGATCACGGATTGACGGCGGCTCGTCCTGTTGAAGCAAAACCCGGCTAGGTTAACGACAAGTCGACACTCGCGCCAGCGCCGCACAAGGGGATTCTTTCGCGACAGGTTTTGCTGTACATTCCACAGTAGTTTCGAGCATTTACCGAGGTTTCTTATGGCGACGCAGATGAATCCTGCTGCACTTGCGGGGCTCAGCGGCGTCGCGCGTCGGCTGGTTGTGGATGGCACCTTGGGAGACGAGGACGCGCGCCGCGCGGTTGACGCCTCGGTCAAGCAAAAGATTGCCCTTGGGACGTATCTGATCGAGCATGCATTGGCCAATGGCATGCAGGTAGCGATGGCTACTTCCGCGGAGTTCGGCGTGCCGCTGTTCGATGCCGACGCACTGGACATCAACCAGGCCACACTGCGCCTGGTAAACGAGAAGCTGATCACCCAGCACAAGGCGCTGCCGCTGTTCAAGCGCGGCAACCGGCTCTATGTGGGGCTTGCCGATCCGACGAACCTCAAAGCGCTCGACGAAATCAAGTTTCAGACCAATCTTTCGGTCGAGCCGATCCTCGTCAACGAGGAGCAACTCGGCCGCACGATCGAACGCGCACTGAACGAAGCCGGCACGACCGTCGAAGGTCTTGACGACGCCGAGGGACTCGACACGCTGAGCCTGGAAGGCGGCGACCTGGAAGGCGGCGGCAGCGACAGTGGCATTGACGCGATGTCCGATGACGACGCGCCGATCGTCAAGTTCGTCAACAAGGTGCTGGTCGATGCAATCAAGCGCGGCGCCTCGGACATCCATTTCGAACCCTACGAAAACAATTACCGCGTCCGCTTGCGCATGGATGGCATTCTGCGCTCGGTTGCCGCACCGCCCGTGAAGCTGACGCCGCGCATCTCTTCGCGTCTGAAGGTCATGTCGGGCTTGGACATCGCCGAGCGCCGCGTACCGCAGGACGGCCGCATCAAGCTCAATCTGTCCAAGAGCAAGGCGATCGACTTTCGCGTCAGCACCTGCCCCACTCTGTTCGGCGAAAAAGTGGTGCTGCGTATCCTCGATGGTTCCGCGGCCAAGCTCGGCATCGAAAAGCTCGGCTATGAGGATGACCAGAAAGAATTGTTCCTCAGTGCCATCGAGAAACCGTACGGCATGGTGGTAGTCACCGGGCCGACCGGCTCCGGTAAGACCGTTTCCTTGTATACGGCGTTGAATATCCTCAACACCGAGGGACGCAATATTTCGACGGTCGAAGATCCGGTCGAAATCCGCCTGCCCGGCGTCAACCAGGTCGCGCAGAACCAAAAGCGTGGCATGACGTTCGCCGCCGCGTTGCGTGCGTTTCTGCGCCAGGATCCGGACGTCATCATGGTCGGCGAAATTCGCGACCTGGAAACCGCCGAGATCGCCGTCAAGGCGGCGCAGACGGGCCATATGGTTCTGTCGACGCTGCACACGAACGACGCGCCGCAGACGATTTCGCGCATGATGAACATGGGCATCGCGCCATACAACATCACCTCATCGGTGACTCTGGTCATCGCGCAGCGTCTTGCTCGGCGTCTGCACGACTGCAAGAAACCTATTTCGCTTCCCGCCGCGGCTCTGCTCGCCGAAGGGTTTACCCAGGCCGAGATCGACGGCAAGCTGCAGTTGTTCGATGCCGTGGGTTGCAATGGCTGCAACGAGGGCTACAAGGGCCGCACCGGAATTTATCAGGTCATGCCAATGAGCGACGATATCCAGAGGATCATTCTCGCCGGCGGCAACGCCCTGCAAATCGCCGAAGTAGCGCTGAAAGCCGGCGTTCGCGATCTGCGCCTCTCGGCCTTGCTCAAAGCCAAGAACGGCATCACCAGTCTCGCCGAAATCAACCGCGTCACCAAGGATTAATCATGGCTACCGCCACAGCTACCCGCAATGCCAATGCTGCAACCGCTCGCGGCGCGTCGCGCTCGCAAGTGAGCCAGCTCACCAAATTCATCTGGACCGGCACGGACAAGCGCGGCGTCAAGATGAAGGGCGACTACTCGGCCAAGAACGAGACGATGGTGCGCGCGGAACTGCGCCGCCAGGGCATCACGCCGGTATCCGTGAAAAAAGAAGGCAAGCCGTTATTCGGCGCCGCGGGCAGCGCGATCAAGGCGCGCGACATCGCCGTGTTCAGCCGCCAGATCGCCGTGATGATGGCAGCCGGTGTGCCGATCGTGCAGGGGTTGGAGATCATCTCCAGTGGTCAGAACAACGTACGCATGAAAAACATGCTGCTCGATCTGAAGAGCAACATCGAGGGCGGTTCCTCGCTGGCCGAATCGATGGCCAAGTACCCGGTGCAATTCGACGAGCTGTACCGCAATCTAGTCAAGGCCGGTGAATCGGCCGGCGTGCTGGACACCGTGCTCGACACCGTGGCCACGTACAAGGAAAACATCGAGGCGATCAAGGGCAAGATCAAGAAAGCGATGTTCTACCCGGCGATGGTGTTTGCGGTCGCCATCCTGGTTTCGGCGATCCTGTTGATCTTTGTGGTGCCTCAGTTTGAACAGGTGTTCGCGAACTTCGGCGCGCAATTGCCGGCATTCACGCAGATGATCGTGAACATGTCGCGGTTTTTGACTACGTACTGGTTTTTGGTCTTGATCTGGATCGTCGCTGTCATCGCGGCGTTGATCTTCACCTACAAGCGCTCGCCGCGTTTTGCGCACTTCTGCGCCC